>ERZ1034925.63-NODE-63-length-62240-cov-35.680775_pt1 | contig 62240 bp, 96 predicted proteins | sample MGYA00520687_ERZ1034925 | MGnify/ENA primary metagenome ERZ1034925 (study PRJEB33766, sample SAMN09781758) | gut metagenome | biome: gut microbiome | host: Homo sapiens | place: Madagascar | study: EMG produced TPA metagenomics assembly of the PRJNA485056 data set... | reverse complement strand
GCGGGATTTTTTGGAAAAACAGTCTGAGTTATATTTTCACAGAGTGCATAGTAGAGCGTCCGGGCCGGTCTCTTCACCATCCCCGAAATTGGGGATCTCGATTATGGTTTCTACCATATTACCTTCAAAGGTCTTGCCCTCACCTCCTCTAAATTATGTTCGATTGTGCTTTACTCCTTTCAGCGTCGAATTGTCCCGCATCTTGCTCGGACGTTCTGGTATGCACTCTGTGATTTTTGCAAAAACTACAGGAGGTATTTACTGTGGCTAGCGGAACGTATAATCTCAATTTACTTCCGCATCGGTTTTCGATTGGTCGACAAGGCGAGAATCGTTATCGCAAAGTATCGTTCGACGTCTACAAGTTCGTAGAGCCTGTCCTTCGGGATTCGGTAGATGGTGTGATTTTCTTGGTCGGTGTTTTTCGTCGACCGGATGGTGCCATCTATAATGCGATTGTCGAGAAGATCGATCGAAACGATTTCGATAACGTGATCGATTGGTATCCGACCATTACTGAGACATACTATGCCGGAGAGGGATCTCTTCAGTTTGTAATCTCAAAGATGCCGGTGACCGGGGATACGACAGTTCCCGAAGAGTATATTTTGGGCAAGTCAAATGTCGCCCAAGTGATGATTGAAGAATCGTCTACTGAATCTGGCCCACTCCCGCCCACTCCCGATTCCCCGATCCAGGTAACTGTGACCGCGGATGTCGATGCTGCTAAAAAGGCAGCTACTGTGGCGGAGAGCTATGCGACGCATCCCGCACTTCCGGATGAGTCCGGATATTACAAAGTGTGGAATGCCGAGACAAAAGAGTACGACATCACGAAGATTCCGGTTGCGCCGGGACCTGTTGGATTGATGGCACTCTTTGTTCCCATTCAGAAGCTCGATAGTCAGCCGATTGTAGGCCAGCTCTACAACGTGACGAATGCGAACTTCAATCGCGAGCCTCTCGAAGGAGAGGAATCTGTTTGTTACATTGTCCCGACAGACGCAGAAGCGGCTAAGGGTGCGAATTGGTTGTGTGTATGTTTCGTACGGGTCGATGTAATTCCTGTTCCCAATCGCGAGAAGAAGTATGCCCTCATGATCGAGGACATGTATTCCCTTACAAGTGGGGGCGGTAGCGGTGATGGAAATCTGAAAAGCGATGACTTCGATCGAATCAAGGTTATGGACCGCGGTGAATACGAAGCCCTCGAGACGAAGGATCCCCGTACCGCATATTTCATCCGGGGGTAATCGGCTATGATTGCTATCGATGAAAAGGAAATTACCGAGATGTTTATCGGTACACAAGGCATTAAAACTGTTATTGTGGGAGAAGATTCTGTGTATGAGCGGAAAGGTGGATATTTCTACTTGGTGCTCGACACAAAAAGTTAAATCTATGATGAAGGGAAAGATGCTATATGGCTAGCTTCTTTAAACTTATTCTCGATACCACTGCACCTGCTGGTGTAACTCTGTCTCTGAACGATGATGCTCGTTATACCACCAAGGCTTCCATTACGGCTAAGATCGGCTGCGAGGATGCTGAGACTACCGGCTATCAGATGAAGATCTGGGGTGGCGTTGATGGCGCCGCTACCGAAGCCGATGCTGCTTGGGTCAACTTCGCTGCGACCAAGGAGATTACTCTCACCACCGGCGATGGCAAGAAGACCGTCAACCTGAAGGTTCGTGATGATGTCGGCAATGAGTCCGCTGTTGTTACGAAGGAGATCATCCTCGATACCGCTGTTCCTGTGGTCACCATCACTGGCCCCGACAAGAGCAAGATCTCGAAGGTCGCTACCTTCAACGTTGCTGCGATCAGCTTCACCTGCGATGTCGACTTCGTCGAGTACAAGGTCAAGGTCGTCCCCGCCACCACGTCCCTGCAGGATGCGGGTGTCGTGATCGGCACCGACAACGGCTCCACCAATATGAGCGGTACTGGCGAGTATCCTGATGCTCAGGCTATTGACTGCACCATCAACGCTGCCGACCTCGAGGCTGCTTCTGCTGGCGACGGCGAGAAGATCATCAAGGTCTTCGTCCGTAACGCCGCTGGCACCTGGAGCGTGGCGTAATCGCCAGGAGGTAACACTCTATGGCTGTACCGACTTTAACGTTCAGTACGACGGGATCTAAGATTTCGTCTGTAGAGGGACACGACCACATTACCGTGACTTTCACGGCGAATGGGGCCTATAAGTCCTTTGAGTGTCGAGCAACGAAGAGCGGTGAATCCTGGGGAGTTGGTATTGGGACGCTCATTGCCTCGTTTTCCCAGACGCCTGCGAACACATCGCGATCCTTTGACATCTATGATGACTATTTGGTGAACGGTGATGGAGAGTACCGCATTTCGCTGTTTGCACAGGGCACGGACGGAAGTTGGTACACTTTGACTCCGCTCTTTGAGTTTGTCTTCTCGAATGAAAGTTTGAGTGATAATCTCATTGAGTTTGGAGCACTCTCCTATTGATTTCGCACCGTCAATTGGATACACGGGAGGGGTCCTATGAGTATAGCTACATATTTGTAGGGCCTCTCCTTTGTTAAAAATTTTAGAAGGAGGAACATCAGCAATGAAAATTATCGAATGTCTGAACGATAAGATTAGTGAAGAACTTAGCGATAGCGAGTCTTATGCTAATCTCGCCCTTAAGTATAAGGAAAGCGATAAAGAGACAGCGAAGCTTTTCTATGATCTTTCTCTGGAAGAAACAAAACACTACAATAAACTCCATGATCGTGTCGTTGCGTTGATCAACGACTATAAGGCCAAGAATGGTGCGCCTCCGGCCGATATGCTCGCAGTTTATAATTACGTGCATGGCCAGATGATCAAGCGTGCCAAAGAGAACAAGATCCTTCAGGATATGTTTAACTCTTAAGGAGCGTAAATATGGCGGATAAAGTAGATGACCTGATGATTAAGACACTCAACAAGGTGTCTGAGACAGGTAACATTACGACCGGCGATATTTTCGTTCTTAAATATTGTAAACACGAACGTGCGAAACAGTCTCAGTCTCCGGCTTACAAGCAACTCCTAACAGGAGCGGGAGAGGTTCTAACCTTTCTAAGAACTGCTTTTGGAGGTGAATGAGAATGCCTGGTCCAATGTTTAACCCCGGAATGGGGAATCGTTGTGGGATGATGAAAAGCCCTGAGCAGATTCAGCAGGAGATAAATCAACTGATGCAGCAGTATAATAACATGTATCAGAATATGAATAATCGCCCGCCCATGAACGAACCTGTTCAGATCGTTAATGACACGTTCGCCAATCGCCGTAGAGGCGAATACAGCGAAGTGCATGATCCGAGTGAAGTAGAGCAAGCTTCTGTCCCGATGGATGGCACGCCTCGTTTGTTCTTCGATTTCAAGAATAAACGATTCTGGGCTAAGAAGTACGAGAATGGTCAGACATATATTACACCATACTCATTTGGCTCTCTTATGCAAAACTCTTCGGATGCCGTATCCTTTAATCCTTCGAGTGAATCCTCTGTGGACTATACGAAGGAACTTTCCACTCAAAATGAGCCCAAAGAGGAATCCTCTGACGCTCGACTCAATCGCTTGGAAGCGATGATGGGTCAGATCTTGGAAAGGATGACTTTAAATGAGTCTAATGGATCTGGTGAAACTTGCGAACGCGGTAAGCAATCCGCAGGAAGCGCAAGGAATGGCACTAAACGCTCTAGCAAAGAGATCCCCGGAGACAGCAGCAATGTTGTCAACGATGATCAAGCGGGGTGATGATCCCGCGAAAGCATTAAGGCAGTTTGCCCAAGAAGGAAAGATAAGTTCAAAGCAGTTAGACGAGCTTCAGCAAGTTTACGGAATGGCCAGAAAGATGGGTCTACGTAACTTCAATGTCCCTGATCATGTCTGGGAAGAAGCTCGACAGGCAATTGGTGGGGTAGCTTCCGATCAATTGCGGCCCAACAGTGGTTCCGATTGGTTTTAATATTGGTTTTAACTCAGTAGGGTGGCCAACTATTGAGTTGAAATAATATTTTTATTAGGAGGACACTAACAATGGCAGAACTGAGCGATGTTCTTATGATGAAGGCTCTCGAGGATGACAACGGTCATGATACGTGGGGCAGCGCTGGCTTCCTCTGGGTTATCCTGATCTTCCTGTTCTTCCTGGCTTTCAGTGGCGGTGGTCTCTTCGGCAATCGCGGTTTCGGTAATGGTACCGCGGTCGCTGCGAATGATCTTTCTCAGGTTGAGCGTGATGTCCTCACGGGCAATTGCGCGACCCAGAAGGAGGTTCTTGAGAACCGTTATGCTAACCAGCTTTCCTTCAATCAGCTGGGCGCCCAGATGCAGTCTTGCTGCTGCGACATCAAGACAACCATCATCGAGCAGAATCAGCTGACACGCGATCTGATCCAGTCCCAGTATCTGGATGAGCTCCGCACCAAGCTCTCTGATGCAAAGTCTCAGATCAGCAACATGGAGCAGAACCAGTATATTCTGGGTCAGCTTGGTAATTTCTATTCCAAGCCGAGTGTGAATCCCAATACCTGCTACAATAACTACGGCTGCGGTGGCTGCAACGGTTGCGGTTGCAACTGAGTCACCTCGTAGTGCTTTGACAAGCAAGGAGGGAATTCAAAATGGCAAATAACTGCTATCGCAAGTCTACTTTAACAGCGCTCAACACCACGGCCCAGGCATTCGTCACGGCTGGTACCATTCTGTCTCCTGGAGGACAGTTGGAGAAGACAGGTTGTTCGCTGACCACGAGTCTCCAGGGTATCCGAATTCTTTCGGATGGTCTTTATACGGCTAGTGGTGCCGTTGCATTTACGCCCTCTGATGCTGGCGTCGTCACCGTTGCTCTTTATAAGGACGGCAATTTGCTTCCTTGTTCTGTGCGTACGATGAATGTCAACAGCGGAGTACTGTACATGCTCGACGCCATTGCTCCGGCGTTTGAAGGCGAGGCTTGCCGGGTGATCCATCCCGAAATCACTGTTCAAATCAGTGGTGTTGACGGTTCGGTCAGTCGCGTTTGCCTCAATGTCACGCGCCTCGCGTGAGTTGTGTATGAGGGGTTTGGGGTCCATTGCGGGCCCCCTGCCCTTCTATTTTTAGTTTTGAGCATTGACTAGAATTCGTAGTATGGCCACGATTATGAGTTCTATTAAGTGCTCAACTCTAAAATAGAAAGGGTGAGGTGTATGCCTGTAACTATTTCCTGGCAAACCATAATTTCATTTGCGGCCGTCCTTGGTGCAGGTGCAGTCGTATGGAATTACATCACTCGAGTTGTCCACAAATTGGAATATGATCGGGAACAAGACGAACGAATTACTCGTTTAGAAGAAGCTCATTCTCGTGACATTGCTGATTTGCGACGACATCACGATGAAGATATGGCTGCAACGCGGAAAGAGATGGCGATCATTTGCAGAGGTATTCTGGCGTCATTGAAAGATGACGAGAAGGCGAAACAGTCCTCTATCAAGGAGATGGAGGACTATTTAAATACTTCTGCACATCACATCATCAATCAAAATCAAAAACGTAAGTAAGGGGGAAACGACATGAAGTTCGAGATGAGTGACAAAGTATATGACATTCTCAAATGGGTTGTCATGATCGTACTTCCGGCTTGCTCTGCTCTATATGCATCTCTTGCTCCGGTTTGGGGTTGGGGGAATGTAGAACAGATCACCGTAACGTTGAGTGCGATTCAGCTGTTTCTTGGCAGTTTGATCGGCATTTCGACGTCTAACGTGAAAAAAACAAAAACCAACCAAAAGAAAACCTAACGATGTTTCATTCTAGAGATGTGAAGTATCTGCGCGAAGACGTTCGGGTAAACGCTAAGATATTTTTGGATCTTTGTAAGGAAGCTGGTCTGAATGTTCTTATTACCGAAACGGTTCGCGATAAGGCATATCAAGAATATTGTGTTTCTCAAGGTTGGGCCGCCAAGACAGCGACCGTTCCAACATTTCATTCTGTTGAAGCCGGATTAGCATTCGACATCTGCAAAAATGTAAAAGGTCATGAATACGATGACGCCGAGTTCTTCAAGAAAGCGTCGGCCATCGGAAAAAAGATTGGCTTTAGTTGGGGCGGAGACTGGAAAAGTTTTGTTGATCGAACTCATTTTCAGTGGGACGACAACAAAAAGTATAGCAGTAGTATGATCAAGGCTGGAAAATATCCGCCTAATATGCCGAAATATGAGGTTGATGTTTCTATGAAGGAAATAACTGGTGCTACGTCCGATGAAAAGCGGATGATCAAAGCAATCCAAACCGCTACTGGCGCCCTTGCGAATGGTGTAGTTGGCAATCAGACTATGTCCGATATTGCCATTAAACTTAACGCAAAATGCTTCCCGCTGAATGTAAAGCTGTATGGTTGCCCAGCAATCATTGCAAAAGACATCGATCCGTTTAATCCCAACAGTGCGATTCCGCTTAATTGCATTAGTGGTAGTTTTAATGGTGGTGTTGCTCCATGTAGTGTCCTTATCCGAAATGGAGAAGTCATTTGCTGGTCTGCCTGCCATTATGTTGCCCTCGATAAGCCCGAAAGCGTTATCTATAAACTTCGTAGCACTGGCGAAGTAAAGATCAAACGTGTTAAAACGGTCAGTGATGATCTGCCGCTTTATGACGTTGTCTGGGCAGTTGGCGGAATGGGGCTGATGGATTTCTACAATCCGGAAGCCGAAGGTTTCACTGGAGTCTTTAGCGATGTTCTGCGCAAGACGAATCATACAGTTCTCGGATATCGTAATGGTATGATGTATGGCTTGTACTGTCCGAATATGACGGCGAGCCAGATCAATACTCTTTGCAAATCTAAGATGATGTTCGAGTTTGCTATCATGCTTGACGGCGGTCATGTTGCGGCAATTAATGCCCATGATAACAAAATCAACACATCTCTGAAGCAACTTTACGTTATCAAGTTCCTGTAAAATTCAAAATGGCAGAAAGGAGACCGTGAGACATGGCTATCAGTCGTAAACCGCCGTTGACGGAAGAAGCTCAAGAGAAGCATATGATTGCTCTTGCCATGGATCTTGCTGAAAAACAGTTAAGAGAGGGCACTGCGTCTTCACAAGTCATCACTCATTATCTGAAGTTGGCTTCTACTAAGGAGCAGAAGGAACTTGAACTTTTGGAAACTCAGAAAAAGTTGATGGATGCAAAGGCAGAGGCGATTACATCGATGAAGAGTCAGGAGGAGCTCTTCAAAAGTGCAATCAAGGCGTTTAAAACCTATAGTGGACAAGGGAGCGAAGATGATGAGCCGGAATATTAAATGTTATTCCGAACTGATTACTTTACCCACCTTGGTTGAACGATATGAGTATCTTCGAATTGGTGGAAATGTTGGAGAAGATACCTTCGGCTACGATCGATGGATTAATCAGACATTTTACAATTCTGAAGAATGGAAACGAGTACGAAGAGAGGTTATCCTACGTGATACGATAGGCCGTGAGTGCTGTGATCTGGGAATTGAAAAGTTCCCCATATACGGACGAATCATCGTTCATCATATGGTCCCTTTGTTGGTAGATGACATTGCTCAATCGAGCGAGTTCTTACTCAATCCAGAGTATCTCATATGCTGTTCTGACAACACACACCGGGCAATTCATTATGGTGATGCGAAGTTACTCCCTCGGGACTATACTCCGCGTTCGCTATTCGATACTTGCCCTTGGAAGCATTAGGAGGAAATATGGCTAAGAAGGCAAAAGCACCGGAAGTCCAGACTGAAGAAGTTAAGGCTGGTCAGGGTGTCGTGGTCGGTACCGACCTCCTCAACATTCGTAAGGGTCCGAGTGTCAATGATCGAGTCCTTTATGTAATCCAGAAGGATACGACTGTTGAGATCATTTCCGAACCGAGCCCCGAGTGGTATGAAGTTATCACTCCTTCGGGTCACGGTTATTGTATGCAGATCTTCATTAAGCGTACGTAAGGAGGATCCATATGATCGATAGCATCCTCAATACGATCAAGAAAAAGATCGGAGTCTCTGAGGATGATACTTGTTTCGACGAGGCTATTCTTACGGAGATTAACACAGCAGGCTCTTTCTTGTCCCAATTAGGCGTAACGAGTTTTGATAGCTTTACCGTGTGTGATTCGAGTAACACGTGGGATGAATGTATTTCTGACCGAGTTAAGCTAGCCGACATCAAGACATACATTTATATTTATGTGAAACTCAACTTCGATCCACCGACAAATGCGTTTCTCGTTCAGCTTTTGAAGGACCAGATGAAAGAATGCGAATGGCGAATTAATGTCGCCGTTGATCCTTAAGGAAGGAGAGAATTCAAAATGGTTGTTTACAGTGATGAACTTTGCCATTATGGAATTCGCGGCATGAGATGGGGCATCCGTCGATATCAGAATTCCGACGGTAGTCTCACCACAGCTGGCCGAAATCGCTATTCTACGGGCAAACATCATTCGATTTTTACTCGTAAGAAAACGACTTCCAAGGTTACAACCAAGCCAGCGGAAGAAAAACCGAAACAGAAGTCTGTAAGTGAGATGACCGACGCTGAACTGAATGCATTTCTGAATCGAAAACGTTTGGAACAGCAGTATTATCAGCTTATGTCGACGCCTCAGAAGAAATCTGCGGTTACCAAGGGTAAGGAAATGGTTGGAAAAGCACTGGAAAATGCTGCCCAGGATACGCTTACCCAAATTGCTAAATATACAATGGCAAAGGGCGTTAACAAGGTGCTTGGCGACAATGTTGTCAATGCAAAGGTAACCGACAAGGAAAAAGAGGCCAAGAACAAGTAGGTGACCTAAATGGCATTATCGAACATAGCGGTACCACGGTATTACGGTATGTTCCGTGATGCCGTAGTTAGAGGAGAAATACCGGTAAATCGAGAAGTTTCATTGCAGATGAACCTCATCGATGATCTGATCGATGATCCGGGATGCTACTATGACGACGAAGCTGTGGAGGGCTTTCTTGCTTTCTGCGAAAATGAGCTAACCCTGACTGATGGCGGAGACTTAGACCTTCTTGACACATTTAAACTTTGGGCCGAGGATGTCTTTGGCTGGTTTTACTTTACGGAAAAGAGTATACCAGTTCCTAGCCCTGATGGTCGCGGTGTTCGTTTTGTTCGAAAGAGAGTTAAGAAAAGGCTTCGCAATAAGCAGTACTTGATTGTTGGTCGAGGTGCTGCAAAATCACTATACGATGCATGCATACAGAGTTACGGACTTTGCATCGACACGACGACTACCCACCAAATTACGACTGCTCCAACAATGAAGCAGGCAGATGAAGTTTTATCTCCAATTCGAACTGCCATTACTCGTTCGAGAGGTCCGCTATTCCAATTTCTCACAGATGGCTCGCTTCAGAATACAACTGGATCAAAAGCCAACCGTGTTAAGTTGACCTCTACTAAGAAGGGTATTGAGAATTTCCTGACCGGTTCTTTGCTCGAGATTCGTCCTATGAGTATTGCCAAACTTCAGGGTTTGCGATGCAAGTATGCGAGTATTGATGAATGGCTTTCCGGTGACATTCGAGAGGATGTTATTGGCGCTATAGAGCAAGGTGCATCTAAGATTGATGACTATCTCATCTTAGCCACGAGCTCGGAAGGAACGGTTCGAAATGGTAGCGGTGATACAATCAAAATGGAGCTGGAAAGCATCCTGAGAGGAGAGTATCGCAACCCGCATGTTTCCATTTGGTGGTATAAACTCGATAACATCGATGAAGTTGCAGATCCTTCTATGTGGATGAAGGCGAATCCAAACCTTGGAAAGACCGTTACCTATGAAGTGTATCAATTGGATGTGGAGAGAGCAGAAAAGGCTCCTGCCGCACGCAATGATATTCTTGCAAAGCGTTTCGGCATTCCAATGGAAGGCTACACTTACTTCTTCCCCTACGAAGAGACCATTCCTCATAAGCATCGCGAGTTTTGGAAAATGCCTTGTTCGCTTGGCATGGACCTTTCTCAGGGCGACGACTTCTGTGCATTTACGTTCCTGTTTCCTTTACCGAATGGAACGTTTGGTGTGAAGACTCGAAATTATATTTCGTCGACCACACTTAATAAATTGCCTCCGGCAATGTATCAGAAGTACTGCGACTTTATTCGAGAAGGTAGTCTGATTGTTCTCGAGGGTGTAACTCTGAACATGATGGTCGTGTATGACGATCTCGATCGATTTATCTCTGAGGCACAATATGACATCCGATGTGTCGGATTTGACCCGTATAATGCTAAAGAATTTATTGAGAAATGGATTTCAGAAAATGGTCCGTTCGGTATCGAGAAAGTTATACAAGGTGCAAAAACTGAGTCTGTTCCTCTTGGTGAGTTGAAGAAACTCTCGGAAGAGAGGATGCTTCTCTTTGATGAGGAACTCATGTCCTTTACGATGGGTAACTGCATCGTAATCGAGGATACCAATGGCAATCGAAAGCTTCATAAGAAACGCTACGATCAAAAGATCGATGCTGTTTCTGCAATGATGGATGCATTCGTTGCTTACAAGTTGAATATCGAAGCTTTTGATTAATGAGGTGACCGTATGGCAGAAACGCTCTTCAGTAAAGTGAAGCGTGCGTGGAATGCATTCTCAGATTCTGACTGGGATCGTTATGTCCCGGCAGGTCAGATGATTAGCTCATCTCGTCCGGATCGGGTGATTCTGTCCCGCGGTAATGAAAAAACTATCGTAACTGCGATTTATAATCGTATTGCGATGGACGTTGCCGCACTGGATTACCTTCATGTTCAATTAGATGAAAATGGCCGATTTGTTAAGAAGATTGACGATGATCTGAATCATTGTCTCGAAGTCGAAGCAAATATTGATCAGACCTCTCGAGCATTTGTACAGGATGCGATCCTAAGTATGTTCGATTGGGGGACGATTGCCATCTGTCCAATTGATACAGACCAAGAGCCGGATCAAGAGGGTGACATTGTCACACGCTACTATACGATGCGTATTGGTGAAATTATCGAATGGCGTCCGAGACAGGTACTAGTTCGTTGCTATAACGATCGTACCGGTCAGTTCGAGAACATCACATTTGACAAAGCCAATGTCGGCATCGTTCAAAATCCCTTCTATGCGATAATCAACGAGCCCAATAGTATGATGAAGCGTCTTGTGCATAAGCTTAACTTGCTTGATGCCATTGACGAACAGTCTGCTAGTGGTAAACTCGATCTGATTATACAACTCCCCTATGTCATTAAGACAGAAGCCCGTAAGACCCAGGCTGAATCTCGTCGAAAACAGATCGAGGAACAGCTTATGGGTTCGAAGTACGGAATTGCCTACACAGACGGTACGGAGAAGATCACACAGTTGAATCGTGCTGTGGAAAACAACCTCATGACTCAGATTGAATACCTTACGAGTATGGTATACGCCCAGTTAGGTATCACTCAGAGTGTATTGGATGGAACCGCAGATGAATCGACGATGCTGAACTACAACAACCGTTCTGTTGAGCCATGTGCTTCTGCTCTTACCGATGAGCTCTATCGTAAATTCCTTACGACATCTCAGCGAGAGAAGATGGAATCGATCTCCTTCTTTAGAGATCCCTTTAAACTCGTACCGGTTAGCCAGATTGCCGAAATTGCAGATAAGTTTACTCGTAATGAGATTCTTACCTCCAATGAGATCCGTCAGGTTATCGGTATGAAGCCGTCTAAGGATCCGAAGGCAGACGAGCTCCGTAACAAGAACTTGTCACAGTCTAAAGTGGATCAGCAAACCCCTACGGTCCCAACCAAAGCGGACCAAACCGTATCAGTCAAAAATTCTAAAGAAGGAGGATAAACATAATGCCCGATATTGATCACGTTCGTCCGGGTCCTGGTAATTCTGATTTTCAGGGCTGGGCGTCCAAGAACAATCTTCTGTGCACAGATGGTCGAGTAATTCGTGAGAATGCGTTCGCGCATCAGAACGGTGCTGTTGTTCCACTCATCTGGAACCATCGTCATGACACCCCGAGTGCTGTTATCGGTAAGGCCACCCTGGTCAATAAGCCTGATGGCGTGTATTGCTATGGTCTGTTCAATAACACCAAATTCGGAAACATGTGCAAAGAGCTTGTCGCTCATGGTGACGTTACCTCTCTGTCGATTCTCGCCAATCAGCTGAAGCAGAAGGGCCAGGACGTTATGCATGGTGTGATCCGTGAAGTCAGTCTTGTTCTGGCGGGTGCAAACCCCAAAGCGTTTATCGAGGACATGGATCTGGCACATGGCGAAGATGCCGAGTATGAAGCTCGCATTTACCCCCAGGAGCCGATCATTTGTCATGGCGATGATGACTTCGAGGAACAGGAACCGGAAAATACGCCGGCCGAGGAAAATCCGGAAGGAAATTCAACCAACGAAAGTGAGCCGGAATCCGATCCGACGCCAACCGAAGAGAATCCGGAAGGAAATCCAACCAACGAAAGTGAGCCGGAATCTGATCCGACTCAGGCAAATCAAAATGGGGAGGAAAATACCACTACGAATCCTGAACTTCAGCATGCCGATGGTTCCAAAGAGACCATTCGGGATATCATTAACTCTATGAATGAGAAGCAGAAAAACGTTATGTATTATCTGGTTGCAACAGCCAGAGAAGAAAATAAGGAGGATCCCACTATGGCTCACAACGCCTTTGAGAGCGGTGCGAACAAGACCGCTCAGCTCACTCGTGAGAACTTCGCTCTTCTTGCGAAGGAAGCTAAAGCCTGCAGCTCCCTGAAGGAAGCCGTTCTGGCTCATATGGACGACATGGAGGGTCTGTCTGACGCTCTGATGCATGCCGATTACGGTATCGAGAACATCGAGTACCTGTTCCCCGACGACCGCAATGTTACCCGTCAGCCTCAGTTCATCCAGCGTGACATGTCCTGGGTCTCCGGCGTTATGTCTGGTGTCCATCATGTTCCGTTCTCCCGCATCAAGTCCGTGTTCGCCGACATCACTGCCGACGAGGCCCGCGCCAAGGGTTATCTGAAGGGCAAGCTGAAGAAGGAAGAGGTCTTCACTCTGCTCAAGCGTTCCACCACGCCTCAGACCATCTACAAGAAGCAGAAGCTCGATCGCGATGACATCATCGACATCGTCGACTTCGACGTCGTCGCCTGGCTCAAGAGCGAGATGCGTATGATGCTCAACGAGGAAATCGCCCGTGCGATCCTGGTGTCCGATGGCCGTTCCACTGCTTCTGATGACAAGATCAAGGAAGACAACATCCGTCCGATCTGGACCGATGCGGACCTGTACACTATCAAGGTCGGTATCGACTCTGTTACCTACAATGATGACGACAAGCTGGCCAAGGAGTTCATCCGTCAGTGCATCAAGTCCCGCAAGGACTACAAGGGCAGCGGCAATCCCGCTCTCTACACCACCGAAGAGATGCTCACCAACATGCTTCTTCTCGAGGACGGCATTGGCCATCGTCTGTACAAGACCGAGGAAGAGCTTCGTACCGCTCTGCGCGTGAGCAAGATCGTCACCGTTCCCGTCATGGAGGGTCTGACCCGTGAAGTGACCCATGAGGCCGATTCCAAGGCTTACATCCACAGCCTGATGGGCATCATCGTCAACCTGACCGACTACACCGTCGGTGCCGACAAGGGTGGTGCTGTTTCGATGTTTGACGATTTCGACATCGATTACAATGCTCAGAAGTATCTGATCGAGACCCGTTGTTCCGGCGCTCTCACCAAGCCCTACAGCGCCATCACCATCGAGTCCTACGCGGTCAAGGCTGGCGGCTAATTCAAAATGGCGAAGTTTTGTGGGAAAATCGGCTATGCAACAATGGTCGAAGAGAGCCCAGGCGTATGGATCGAGAAGATCGTTGAACGTCAGCACTTCGGCGATTGGGTGTCGAACACCGCGAAGCTTCAATCTCAGGAAGGTCTGAATGACGATCTGGTGATCGCGAACGATTTAAGCATCGTAGCCGATCCCTATGCCAAAAAGAACTTCCACTCGATCCGTTACGCAACATACATGGGAACAAAGTGGCGGGTGCGTATGGTCAAAGAGGCCTACCCCCGCCTCACCCTTGTGTTAGGAGGAGTATATAATGACTCGAATGGAAACCAATAGGCGGAAGTTTCATAAACTCCTTCAAAAGCTTCTTGGGTCGGATCAGGTTTATTACCAGAGGCCCGAGAATAAGCGGATGACGTATCCTGCTATTGTCTATAATCGTGATGAGATCAGCAATGGCCATGCGGATAATAGCATTTATAAGCAGGAGTATGTCTATGCTGTCACCGTGATTGATCCGAATCCTGATAGTATCGTCGTCGATAAAGTATCGAAGATCCCTAGGACTCGATTCGTTCGACATTATACCCAGGATCGTCTCAATCATGACTTGTTTACCATATATTTCTAAGGAGGATCACATCCTATGGCTAATAAGCGTCTTATCTGGGATGCCGTTGGTGAGCGCCTGTATGAAACCGGCGTGGACCATGGCGTTCTGTACGTTATGGGGGACAACAATACCTATGGCGAGGGCATCGCTTGGAACGGTCTGACCGCGGTCAACGAATCTCCTTCCGGTGCTGAGTCCACAGCTCTGTATGCGGACAACATCAAGTATCTCAACATGATTTCTGCGGAAGAGTATGGCTACACCATTGAAGCCTACTATTCCCCCGAGGAATTCGACCAGTGCGATGGTCTGGCGAGCCCGGTTGCCGGTATGACAATCGGTCAGCAGAAGCGCAAGATGTTCGGCTTTGTGTATCGTTCCCTGATCGGCAATGATACCGATGGCCAGGATCACGGCTATAAGCTGCACCTCTGCTACGGCTGCCAGGCAGCTCCTTCTGAGCATAACCATCAGACCGTCAATGATAGTCCTGAGGCTACCACTCTGAGCTGGACGGTCTCCACCACTCCGGTGAATGTGACCGGCTATAAGCCCACTGCGTCCATCGTTATCGACTCCACCAAGATCGATAAGCAGAAGCTCGCTGCTCTCGAGGATGTCCTGTTCGGTAAGGATCCCACTACGACGGGTGGCGACGACGGCGTGGCCCCGAAGCTGCTGATGCCCGACGAGGTCATCAACCTTCTTAAGGCTGGCGGCTAAATCTATCTTTACGGAGGGGCCTCTTCGCGGAGGCTCCTCCTATCATTTTTATTTTTTGAAAAGGAGAAAGCACAATGTATAGGAGACCTATCACTTTTACGGATTACGACGGTAATCAGGTTACGGAGAATTTCGAGTTCAATCTGTCCAAGGCTGAGCTCGTGGAAATGGAAGCCGAGTATCCCGGTGGGATGCAGGCCATGATTCAGAGAATTACGAAGGAGCGTGACGGTAAGGCCATCGTTTCGGTCATCAAGGACATCATCCTTCGTTCCTACGGTGAGCGTTCTCTCGATGGTCGTCGCTTCATTAAGAACGAGGACATGCGCGAGAAGTTCTCTCAGACCGACGCATATTCCGAGCTTTTCATGGAGCTCGCGTTGAACCCCGATAAGACGGCAGAGTTCATCAACAACATCATTCCGAAGATCCCCGACGCTCCCAAATCGGCGGAGTAAATTCAAAATGGTTGAAATGGAGGCTAGGGAATGCTTCGGCTGACGATACCTGAACAAGAGGTGTTCAACGATGACACACAAGAGTTTAGCTTTACTAAAGAAGTAACGCTCCAACTTGAACATTCTCTAGTCTCTATTTCGAAATGGGAAGCCAAATGGCACATTCCTTTTCTTCGTAGGGAACCGATGACTCGTGAGCAGACGATCGATTATATTCGCTGCATGACGATCACCCAGAATGTTCCAAAAGAAGCGTACGAATTCTTGACAAATGAGAATATTAAGACTGTTATGGCGTACATTGACGACTCGATGACCGCCACTACCGTGAGACATCGTAAGAAATCGACTTCTCGTGATATTATCACATCGGAGCTCATCTATTATTGGATGGTAACACTTAATATTCCCTCGCAATATGAGAAATGGCATTTGAACCGGCTCCTGACCCTCATTGACGTATGCAATGCAAAGAATGGAAAACCCGAAAAGATGTCTCGTCGAGAAATCGCTGATGAGTATCGTTCCATCAATGCACGTCGACGTGCAGAAGCCAAATTAGCTAGGAGATAACAGCAATGGCCCTTGTCGTTATGAAACAATCCGGCAGTTTGAAGAACTTTGAAGGGTTTCTTTACAAAAACCGGAAAAGGCGTCTCTACCAACTGCTAAACGAATATGGCAAGCAGGGGGTTGAACTTCTTCGTGATGCTACACCGGTAGATACGGGTAAAACCGCTACTGGATGGGATTACGAAATCGAGGTGAGCTCCCAAGGTGTTTCGCTTTATTGGGTCAACAATAACGTGAACGAGGGAGTTCCTATTGCTATTCTTATACAATACGGTCATGCGACTCGAAGCGGCTCCTATGTGCAAGGTATTGATTATATCAATCCGGCATTAAGACCCCTGTTCGAGTCTATGGCTACTAAGCTCTGGAAGGAAGTGAGTTGACGATGGCAACTAGTATTGACTATAGAATTGTCGAAGCTCAATTTCGAAATTCGAATTTTGAGAAGAACATTGCCCAGTCGACCGAGTCTCTGGAGCGATTCAAACGGTCCCTTGACGTCGATCAGCAGGCTAAGAGTTTGGAGAAGCTCGACAATGCTGCTGATCTGGCTGGTATGAAGGGACTCGCACAGCAGGTTGACAAAGTAGCAGACAAATTTTCTGCTATGGGCGTTGTCGCATTTACGGCCCTTCAGCGAATCACAAATGCGGCAATCGATACCGGCGTTTCCTTGGTTAAATCACTTTCGATTGATCAGGTCACAGCTGGGTGGAACAAGTACGAGCAAAAGACATCAAATGTTCAGACGCTCGTTAATGCGACTGGCAAGTCTGTTGACGAGATCAATGGATATTTAGAGAAGCTTATGATGTTCTCGGATGAGACATCGTATGACTTCACGACAATGGCACAATCCCTTGGTCAAATGGTCACCAGTGGTGGCGACATCGATCGACTGATTCCAATGATTGAGGGTATTGCGAATGCAACCTCTTTCGCAGGTAAAGGTGCCGCAGAATTCTCTCGCTCCATCTACAACCTAAACCAGTCTTATGGTCAAGGATTCTTGACTCTTATGGACTGGCGAAGTGTCGAACTTTCCGGCGTTGCGTCTCAGCAGCTGAAAGAGACATTTATCGACGTTGGCAAGGCCCTCGGTACTTTGGATAAAAACGGGAGAACTGCAAAAGGTACTCTTGTTGATATTGGTAACTTCTCGACTACACTTGCCGATAAGTGGGCTTCTCGAGAGGTTATGGAGCAGGCATTCGGTCGCTTTGCTCAAGTGACAGAAGCGGCCTATAAGCTCGTTCAAAATGGTATGGCTGATACTTATAGTGAAGCTTATGCCATGCTGGATGGAGCCTTTGAGCAGGTTTACTATCGTGCGGCATTAGCTGCTCAGGAAGCCAAGACATTTGGAGAAGCCATCAATTCTGTTAAGGATGCCGTCAGTTCTGGCTGGATGACCACGTTCGATTATATTTTCGGTGGTTACGATAAGGCAAAAGAAATCTGGACAAATCTGGCGAATGATTTGTGGGATGTCTTTGCCGCTCCGGCTCAGGATAGAAATAGTATCCTGAAAGAATGGGTTGAACTTGGCGGTCAGACCGCTTTATGGGAAGGCTTAACGAATATTTTCAAATCGCTCTTGAGTGTCATTGAAGCTGTTCGAGAGGGATTTAGTGAGATATTCCCCGCTAAGACGGGTCAGCAGTTAACAGACCTAACATTCCGATTCCGGGACCTTAGCGAGAAACTTGTTGCGAGCGAAGATACGCTGGCAAAAGTTAAAGAAGTCGCATCCGGCCTTGCATCGATTGTTAGGTTAATGATCACCCCGATTAAACTCGTTCTGGGGTTAGTCGGAAAGATTATAACGCAGGCTGCTCCACTTACAAGTTACCTGCTTTCTTTCTCTGCGACCATTGGCGGTTTGTTAACGAATCTTGTTAAGATGGTTGATGAATCGCGAGTGATCGAAGGTATATTTGCTACACTAAAAAGTGCGATAGAAGCCGTTGGCGGGGCATTCATGTTCCTTGGAGGAATGCTTTCTACGAGCATTTCTGCTTTTACGGGGATCAATGTCCTTGACATTAATAACGTCACGACGTCTCTTGCCGAGATTCCTCCGATTGGTGAGCAGATTGCTAAGGTATTTGACACCATCGGCGAATCCGGAAAGAATGCATTCGGTAAGGCATCCCAGTGGGTGTCTCAGCTGAAGGGCTGGGCAACCAGCGCTGCTTCGACGATTGGGTCGTTCGCGAAATCCATTGCAACTACGTTGAAGCCTATCGGAGATCGCATCAAATCGATTTTCGAAGGCGTCACCTTAACGGATGCGATTGGTACAACGCTTCTGTTCGGTCTTTATGAGCAGATAAAGAAGATTGCTAAGGCATTTGCCGCAATGAAAACCAATTGGGCTGGCGTTACTAAGGCACTCACCAAAGTTCTTAACACCGCCGGTGATACGCTAAAGGCGTTCCAGAACAAGGTCAATGCTGAAGTTCTTAAGTCGATTGCTATCTCGATTGGTATCTTGGCGGCGTCTTTGTTCTTGATTTCCCGTGTAAATCCCGAAAACATGGGTAAATCTCTTGCTGCTGTCGCATTACTCTTCGGTGAACTGACTGCCATTCTTGGTATTATGAGCGGTAAGAAGATGACTGCTGGTAAGGCAGAGCTTCTTACATTGTCCGGTGCTCTGATCGGTATGTCTGTTGCTATTTCGATTCTGGCTGGTGCATTGGCTAAGTTAACGGAATCAGCAAAGGATACATGGGTGTTTGCCAAAGCGACCTTTGCAATTATCGCCATACTAGTAGCTTTGGAAAAGGTTGGTGTTGCACTTTCCACTAAAGTTGGCGAGAAGCAGGTTATGAAACTTGCTCTTGTCTTCCTATCCTTAGCTACTGCTGTTCGAATTCTCGCAAGCGCGTTCCAGGCATTTGATGGAATTAGCTGGGCTGAATTCGGCATGGGAATCGCATCGTTGATCATTGGAATCGGTGCTATAACCGGTTCTATCGCTGTCATGAAGGCAGTTCCGGGTCAGCTTTCAAGTGTAGCATCGAGTCTAATTGCATTTGGACTTGCACTGTCTGCATTGATATTGCCGATTAAGATTCTTGGAGAGATGGATACTAAGGACCTTCAGCAAGGTCTGATTACCACTGCAAAACTTCTTGTCGGTGTCGTTGCCTCGATTAGCGGAATGTCCATTGCCATGAAGGGGTTTGCTGGTATTTCCGGAAAAGGCATGCTGGCTATAACGCAGGGATCTCTTGCTGGACTAGCTAAGAGCCTCCTTGCTTTGTCCATATCTATCTCCTTACTGGTTGTTCCTCTTCGTATTCTTGGCGCATTACCGATCGAGCAGATTCGGCAGGGGTTGATATCCATCGGACTTCTGATGGGCGGAATAACTGCCAGTTTGTCGATCATGGGCAATAATAATGTTGCTGGAACGGCAAGCGGAATAATTGCATTTGCACTCGCACTCAACATGCTGGTTATTCCGATCAAGGCTTTCTCTACCCTCAAACTCCCAGCTATTGGAGCAGGTCTTTTAACTCTTGCTGGAGCAATCACCATTATGCTTGGTTCGGCATTCGGATTAGGCATTCTGGCTAAGACGTTCGCTGGTCTGGAGAAATCCATGTTGGCATTTGGTCTTGCTGCGCTTGGCTTAGGTGCTGCCGTTGCCGCTTTGTCCGTCCTTTTAGGCACCTTATCCGCGATTGGTGCGGCTGGTGTAGCGGCTATTGTTGCTGCTATTGCTGCATTCTTCCAGGCGGTCAAGGTTATGCTTCCTGTCATTGAGGAAGGATTGACTGATATTCTTATCACCATCGGACACGTTCTCAAGAGAGGCGCTCCGGCTGTTGTGGAGGGTCTTATCGTTATGTTCGACGAGGCCATGAAGCAACTTCGCGAGTATGCGCCCTCGTTGATTGCAAGTCTTGGTGATCTGATCGTTGTTCTCATTAACGGACTAAGCACGTATGCCCCTCAAATCCGAGATGCTCTGAAGAGCTTGTTCGCTGTCTGGTTTGGCGATGCAAGTCGCGAAGAGGTCATTCTTGATATTCTCGCATCTGCAACGGCTCTTGTTGCTGTCCTTAAGATGCTGAGCGTTGCCAAGGCATGGGGTAAGAATGCTATCGTCGGAGCCGGATTTGCGGCCGCTGCTACTCTGATTCTTGGTGGGGCACTGGCTGTTCTCGAGAATCTCGGTAATACGGACAAAATGCTGACTGCCGCTTTGGCCCTTGGCACCATCATCACCGCCATGAGTGTAGCGATGCGAGTTGCAGCACCCCTTGGCGAGATGGGTCTCGGCGCACTTAAGGGCATTGGTATGGTTGTGGCGGTTGTCACGGCATTGAGTGCTTTGTTTGGTGCATTCCAGGCCTTCTTTGGCGAGAACGAAGTCGTCAAGAAGATCATGGACGGCAACGTCAAATTCATGGAATACATCGGTACTGCTCTTGGATCCTTTATCGGGGGTATTAAGAAAGGTATTTCCGATGTAGTCGGTGAGAGAGATTCGTTCCTTACGAAATTCGGTAAAGACCTTAAGGAATTCTGGTCGAATGCGTCGGTCTTCTTCCAGGGAATCAATGGTCTGAAGGATAGCGTATTCAGTAATATGGTATCTCTTGGCGAAACCATGTTGATATTTACTGGAACGAAATTCTTGGATGGTCTTGCGTCGATCATCGGCAGAAGTGATCTGCTTGATTTCTCGAAGCAACTGGCTAATTCAGCTCCATATCTCAAGACGTTCTATACTGAGGTTGGCGTAATCGATCAGTCGTCAATCGAGAATGCGATCTATGCAATTGGCGGTATGGCAGAGGCAGCATCTAAGATTCCGACATTTGGCGGCCTCAAGGGTGCTGTCTTTGGAAATTCCTTCATTGCCGCATTCGCTGCTGAACTGGATTTGGCGGCACCGCATATTAAGGGCTTCTTGACTAAGAGTGAGGGTCTCCCTGCGGATAGTAAGACGCTAGTCGACATGGTATCTGACATTGTCACAACAATGGCAACTGCCGTTGCCGTCACGCCGAAATATTCCGCGTTTAAAGCGTTCTTCACCGGTGAGAATCTAATCTCTTTGTTTGCAGCAGAGCTTGCTTTGGCGGCTCCGAACATGATCGATTTCTTGACTATTATGGCTGGTGCCCCGGTTAATAGTAGTGAGATCGCCATGAAGACGAGTAACATCATTGCAAATCTTGCCGTTGCCGTCAATCAAGTCCCGAATACGGGTGCTGGTCGTAGTAAGGGCTCGCTTAGCAATTTTGCAAAGCAGCTTAAGGACATGGGTGAGGCACTTGTTCAATATTCCGGTGTCGTTGCTGAAGTCAACACAGATGCGATGAACGCTGCTAACGAAGCACTTGCCAATCTCGTCAAGTCCATTCAAAATGCCGATGTTTTAACGACGGTTCAGCAGAGAATGAGGGATATTGAGTCCGGTATTTATGCCGTGGCGACCAACATCGCCAACAATCTCTTCACTCAGTTCTCGAATCGTACGGCCGAGTACAAAGACATCGGTATGAACTACCTCAGGGGCATCCGTAAGGGTCTTATGGACGTGCCTACCGTTAATTCTCTTACCGGTGCTGCTCGCGACGTTGCGAAAGCCATCGATCGTACCGTTCGTGATGAGCTTGATATTCACTCTCCTTCCGGACAGGGTGAGTTGATCGGTAAGTATTACGATATGGGCGTCCGTTATGGTCTTGATGGCAGTAAAAAGACTGTTCTCGTTGCTGCTCGAAACCTTGCGAATGAGATGCTGAAGAGTGGTCAGATCACTTACGAGGAACTTCAGGAGGTCTACAACAAATTCAATGTCTCGATCGCGAGTGCCGAGAACAAACGTCTGTTTGTACTGAATGCGGCCAATCGTGCATCTATGGGTGAACTCAAAGAGATTGTCGGCGAGGGATACGATGACATCGTGAAGGAAACTTACGATGCATTCCATCGAACCGGAACGGCGATTGATGAAGCTTCTGAAGAGACTACTGCAAAGGCTGGTAAGGCCGGTAAGTCTGCCGGTGCATCTTATATCGAGGGTCTTCAGTCCGAGCTCAACAAACTCGGCACTCGACTCACGAGTTACGGTCTCGAGCAGAAAGTCTGGACAACGCTCTTCGGTGGTACCGCTACTGATGCCGATAAGACTGCTGTGGACGAAGCCCTTAAGGTTAAGGAGCTTAACAATCTAACGCAGCAGCTTGGCAAGGCTGAGGAAGAGTATGCGGCAACCGTTAAGGCATACGGCAGTGAGTCGAAGAATGCTCTGGATGCCTACAACAAGCTCCTCAATGCCCAAATAACTCTCGCCGAGAAGGCTCAGGAAGTCAAATCCAACCAAGAGCAGGTCACGACGAGCGAGAAGGATCGTATGGTTGCTTATGCCAACTGGATGGTCGAATACAAAGACATGCTCCTCGAACAGGGGTTTGCTTTAGAACAGATCAACCGCGTTGCCGCAAAGGATACCGGTTACGACCCTTACCATCTTCTGAATACCACCGCAAGTGAGGCGACGAAGGCTGCAGACGCTGCGCTTGAGGCCGCTAGACAGTCTTACACCAATAGTGCAGATGATGTCCTCGGTAGTCTTACCCCGACATTCCTCAAATACGGTCAGACGATGTCTACCACATTTGCACAGGGTATTGTTGAGAAGACTGACGCGGTTTCGACTTCTACGGGGCAGGCGATCAATGGCGGTCTCCAAATGGCACAATCGAAGGAAGAGCAGTGGGTTGCTTGCGGTGAGGTTATCTCTGAGCGAATTGCTGATGGTATCCTTGCTAACGGCGGGAATGTCCAGGCGGCTCTCAATAGTGTTCTTGGTGATATTATCAATATGGTCTCTGGTGGGGTGGTTAACGGCTACACGGATAACCTCTCCATCGGCATCCAGACTCTTAACCGTGATATTACGGATGGTATTGAGACTGCTCCGGTTATCACCCCCGTTATCGACGATAGTAAGGTGAAATCCGGTGTAAGTGCGATGAATTCCCTAATCGGTTCGACTCCGATGGGATTTACAGCTGTTCTTGCGGGTCAGGTAGCCGGTGGATTCAAGGATGTTGTGAATGGTATTACCGGATCGAGTACGGTGAATAAGACATACAACTTCACGCAGAACAACACCAGCCCGAAGGCTCTGAGCCGTGCCGAGATCTATCGCGATAGCAAGAACCTCTTCTCGAATGTGAAAAATAGCTACCAATAAGGAAGGAGTGGGCTTATGATTAAGGCCTTAACGGTAACCAATCCGAAAGGTGAAACACTTCGTCTGGAGCTCACGAACCCGGACCCCTCGGGTCTTTATATTAAGGACATCGAGGGGCTCGGTCCTCCCAAGGCGAATATTAACACATCAGAACTAGCGACAATTGATGGAAGTCTCTATGCTTCTTCTCGTTGTGAGAATCGTAATATCGTCATTACACTCGGTATGCTGTTCGCACCGACGATCGAGGACTCGAGACAGAAGACCTATAAGTTCTTCCCGATTAAAAAGCAAATTACGCTTAAGATCGAGACGGACAACCGCCTAGCAGAGATCAGTGGTTATGTGGAGTCCAATGAGCCGAACATATTCTCCTCTGAGGAGTCGACACAAATCAGTATCATCTGTCCGGATCCTTATTTCTACGAGGTTGGCGGTAGTGAGAAGGTCTATACCAATGTCGAACCACTATTTGAATTCCCATTCTCCAATGAGTCTCTTACCGAGAATCTTCTTGAAATGGGTAGACTGGTGGACGATCCGAGAGCAGTTCTGAACTATGTCGGTGATATGGATACGGGTGTTGTCATTACGATCCATGCGCTGACCAAATCAGGCGATATTACCCTCTACAATGTTGATACCAGAGAACACTTTAAGATATTTGATGCTCAAATCAAAGCTCTTACCGGTGCAGTATTTGACGCTGGTGATGATATCATCATCTCGACTATGAAGGGTAACAAATACGCTCGACTTTTGCGCGAGGGTAAGGAGACGAACATTATTTCTGCCGTTGACATGGATGCCGACTGGTTCCAAGTCTCGAATGGCGTGAACATGTTCAACTTCGTTACCCAAGAGGAGGAAGCAAATCTGTTGATTACCTTCTCTTATAAGAACGCATATGGAGGTATCTAAGATGGATGCATTGATTCTCGATAAGAATTGGGAAGTCGTCGCTATCTTAGATGCCTTCCAGTCGTTCATCTGGACGGATCGATTCCTTGGCTATGGCGACTTCGAGGTCTATGTACCGGCAGACATGCCAATCGGGAAGGAGTTCAAGCAGGACTACTACCTTTGGTGTCGGGAGAAATCCGATCGACTGATGGTCATCGAGACCATTGAGACCAAGGTGGACGTGGAGAATGGTAATTTCCTAACGGTCACGGGCCGCTCTCTGGAGTCAATTCTCGAGCGTCGTATCATCTGGGGCTATCGTCAGTGCTATGGCAATCTCCAGAAGTCGATCCGGAATCTCTTAAATCAAAATGCGATCTCTCCGAGTAATTCTGACCGGAAAATCCCGAATCTGGTATTCCGTGAGACCACCGATACGCGCATCACGACCCTTACGGTCGACACGCAGTATTTCGGCGACAATCTCTATGAGGCAATTTATGGGATTTGCGAAGAGAAGAAGATTGGATTCCGTATCTTACCGGATTTCTCGACGAAACAAATGATATTTGAGCTGTATGCTGGTGAAGACCGTGCATATGGCCAGACAAAGAATCCCTATGTTGTCTTTTCTCCGAGTTTCGACAACTTCTTATCCAGCAATTACATCGAGTCGAAGAAGGCCCTGAAGAATGCTACTTTGATCGGTGGCTCTGGTGAGGGTTCTGCTCGTAAAACGACTGAGGTGACTGGTGAGAACTATGGCACTGGTTTGGAGCGCCGTGAAGTGTTTACGGACGATTCTGGTGCAAGTGATGATGTCGATACCTATGACATTGAGCATGATGAGGACCTCACGGAAGAAGAGAAGGCCGCGGCGATTGCTGAACGGCAACAGCAGGCTACGGCCAATATGATTGCCGAAATGCAGCAGAAGGGGAGAGAGGAACTGGCAAAGACGAGCATCACTCAGTCTTTTGAAGGCGAAGTGGAAGCTCGACTTCAGTTCATCTACAAACGAGACTTCACCATTGGAGATCTTGTCCAGGTTCAGAACGAATACGGACAATCTGGTAAAGCCCGTGTTTCTGAGATTGTATTCTCGGAAGATACATCTGGTGAGAGTATGACTCCTACCTTCACCGCCGAAGTCTAATATAGGAGGAATCAAAATGGCATTCACATGCGGATTCTTTAACTCCGAAAATGGTGATCGAAAATACAACGCCGAACAGATGTCTGCTATCTTCGATGGCATCATCGCTGACGGTGTATTCACCACAATTGGCGACCATATGGCCGTCTCTGCCGGCACGGGTATGCAGGTGCTGGTCGGTACTGGCAAGGCATGGTTTGACCATACGTGGAATGTGAACGACGCGGCTTATCCCTTGGCCATCGCTGCTTCGGACGTGACGCTCAGTCGTATCGATGCGATCGTGCTCGAGACCAATCACTCTGACAGCGTTCGTCTCAATAAGCTTCGTGTTGTTCAGGGTACTGTGGCATCTTCTCCTGTGAAGCCGACCCTGACGAATAGCGAGAAAGTCCATCAGCATCCTCTGGCATGGGTGACTGTGGCGCCTGGCGTGACCCAGATCGCGGCGAGTGCGATTGAGAATGCTATCGGCACCTCGGCTTGCCCGTTTGTCACCGGCGTCATTGAGACGACCACTATTGATGACCTTTTCAACCAGTGGAATGGGGAATTCGATGAGTGGTTTGAGAATCTCAAGGCTCAGCTCTCCGACAACGTCGTCGCCAATCTCCAGAGACAGATTGATCAGAAGGTTGCTAAGGCCGATGTGGCGACCACTGCTGACATCGAAGCAGGCACCTCCACCACCAAATGGGTCTCACCCAAGGGGTTGAAAGATAGTGGGATTGATAAAAATGAAGTATTTCAAATCGGAGATATACGATCGAGCATCAGAGCCGATCTAGGCGATAGTTATCTTTTGGCTAATGGTGCAACATTTCCAAAAGCATTATACCCTAAAATCTATGCTGTGAATGCAGCTAATGTAGGATATAATAAACCATTGAGAACAATACTAAATGGATACGATAATCCAATCTCAAAATCCGTTGGACTATGTAGCATAAAAAATACCATAATAGATGGAGTAGAGCATTCTGTGTTATCGGCCATTGCATTGGATAGTGGAGATGTCATTTCTAGCGAAATAAATCTTGATTCTATCACTTCACCCTATCGAGCATCAGGAAATATGATGCATTATGCAAACGGTCGATACTTTTTAACAATTCGTGGATATCTCGATAATAGTCCAAATGCATTTATTATATTGTCGTCGAGTGATTTAAACAATTGGAGTAAAAGCGTGTTTGTCACCAATTCTACTTCTACTAATTTCACAGACGTAGCCTATTATCGAAATGCATACTACTGCTTACGAGTATATTATCAGTATGGTAGTGAAACACAGGTAATAGAACTGTATAAGTCAACCGATGGAGTCTCTTTTAGCGCAATCGGAACATCTGCTGAAATATCCTACTCCAATTCAACTGGTAAGGGGTATATGTTATTTGCAACAGATTCGTATTTAGGCATGTTCTGTGTCAGTGGGAGGATTCTCAGTGAACAATATGTAGACTCAACGTTCTATTATTTAATGAATGGAGATACTCCGACTCCTAATAGAGGAACCGCTTATTACATGGAGGGTGCTGAGTATATCATTGGTCCTGGTGCAGCAAATAATTATCCTTCAACGCATGTCGGGTGGGACGATACCTATATATATGTTTATGGAACCAGAGCTGATCGATCTAGTAATATATTATGGACTATCCCAAAATCATCCATTCAAGGCGGGACATTTAAGCCAACATCTACTGATATTAATAGTATATCAATTCAACGGTGGTCGGCCAGAACAGATATTGGCATGGTTTTATTTGGGACTAATGGAATTTATCGTTTATCTGGATCTTCTCCTATTTTAATAGGTAATTTTGATATGACATCGGTCGTAACTTCCGTATTTGCCGGAAATACAGAAAATGCGATATTTTCTGGTGGTCAGACTAATGGAAAATCGTGGGGAACATTCAAAAATACGTTACCTCTCGTTTCCATTGATGGTTGCTATTCCTATATCAAAGTTAAGTAAAGGAGTGAAAGATTGATGAATCCTTTATATAATCCCATCCTCCCCCCTAAAAGTGGATACGTCGAAGATATCGATAATGAGGGTAATCATTATTATCGAAAGCTTCCGAACGAAGTCGAAGATCGAGTAACCACTCTCGAATCGGAGAACGATCTCCTCAAGCAGCAGGTCAAGGCGGCGTCGGACCAGAATGACTTCCTCGAGGACTGCATTGCAGAAATGGCTGGAATTGTCTATGCGTAAGGTTCTCGCCAATTTGGCGTTAAACCTATATTTATTTCTAGAGAAAGGAGATCGTGAAATGATGGCTATGCTTTTCGCTCAGCGCGTCATTCTCGGCAAGACCGAGTTTGAGCAGGTCCCCAACAAGCTTAAGCAGCAGGTTGCGGACATCCTGATCAACGAGTGCGGTTTGCCCGAGCTGGTGACCGAGGAGTACGGTGGCACGAAGAAGGTCGAGGCCTAATTCGCTCCGTAACCGTCTTATCCCAATGAGATAAGGCAAAGAAAAAGAGGGGTTGCGCCATTCGCGACGTTTCCCCTCTCTTTTCTTTTTATCACGCCCATCTAAGCGAAGAGGCGGATCGCAAAAGAAACATGTACTTTTCTTTTTTGCCTTCCTTGAAGCAATCGGAGCACGCGAAAAATACAATCACTATTATGGAAGAAAGGAATATACTTATATACAATTTATGGAGGTATTTATTATGAAGACGAATAAGAATATTATTGGAATGATTATTTCTTGGATTCTTATAGCAGCAGCGATGGCAACTATTATGGTTGGCACAGCATTGTATATGCTTGGCTTTGGCATTAGTATCAAAGACGGCATCTACAAAGAATGTACTAGCACATATGACTTGTTTACTTACCGCTATACGAATCTGGCATTTGATGACGTCATAATGTTTGAAGCGGCTAACGATAATGCGATTCTATTAGCAGAATATGGATATTATCCTTCTTCCGTAGAGATTAGAGGTTAACAACCTCTTTTCTCTTTCTCCGGCCTCTAAGGGATTAGAATCCGCGAAATTTACAACTTCTATAATGGAGGCGATATGAATGAATGAAACGTATAAGATCAATGATAGTTTATATGTCGTGTCATTGGGACGTGGTAAGGTCCAACTTCGAACCTTGATCCAAAGGGATGAAGGCCAGGAAGAATGGAGATGCACAAATCTTTCAAGGCAAGACACCGATAAACTCATGACATTCTTACGAAATGAGATTTTATATCGATGTTAAGGAGGGCCCCAACAAGGGCTCTTCTTTTTTAATCAAACTAGAGCGCGAAATAAACAGTCCCCTTAATGGAGATAATTCCAAAATTATATTTTATGGAGGTATTGAATTATGATGAAGAAGTATCGTGAATGGGCGGCTAAGCCGTATACCCGTGGTGACATGGTGAAACAGTATAAGTGGTCATTGATCATTACAGTGATCTTTGAAGCGATTCTGTTTGGATGGTATTACTGGGATGCGATCTGCTGCTGGTTCGAGAGCGTCAAACTCAAATTCAAGAAGCATAAGAATAACGAGAGTGATCTCTTTGAGGACGAGGGCTAACAAGCCCTCTTCTTCTTTTACGTTTGAACTTCACGCGAAATTTACAGCTCCTATTATGGAGAGAAGCATACTAAAATTTAATAATTTTAGGAGCGTGATATTATGATGATTCTTAGTGGCATTACTCTAGTCGCTGGCATTATTGCTATGACGATGATGGAAAATGAAAACAAGGAGTTCTAATGATAACGAAGCTACACAAATTAGTATGCTTCTTTTCATTTCGTCCGTATTGGTCCTTAGGAGCAATATGGCATGATATCACGCGAAATAAACACATCCTTTTATGGAAGACAAAACACTACATTTATCAATAAAAGGAGAATTATGATGTATCGTCAGATGATTAACTTTATCGAACTAATGGTAGTCTCGTTAATGGCTCTTGTCGCAACAAGCATTAGCATGTTAACTTGGTACCAGGTTGTCGGTATGTTCTTCGCTGCTATATTCATGTTGTTCATCGGCATTGAATTGGAGTGTGGAGAAAACAAAGAGGAGAAGCTCTAACAAGGGCTCCTCTTTTTCTCCTCACGCGAAATTTGTAGCTTCTATTATGGATGAACCATTTAATATTTATATTTGGAGGTATAGAAATGGGAACTATAGTAAGCGTTGTTTGTGGAATTATGATTGGAATAATTATTGCAGTAACACTTATTGCAGTAGCCTTTTTAGAATTGGCAAAAGATTGTAATACATTTGAATGGAGCATTTCAAGAGAAGAGATTCAATTACATTGGTCGAAAGAAGACAAAGAGACTTAACGTAGTCTCTTCTCTTTTAGTTATTTTTACGCGAAATTTACAATCTACTTTATGGAGGTGATATGAATGATCCTATTCACAATTTTACTCTGCGGTATCATTGCATTGGCGGTGGTCACGGCGTTAATTGTCTTGACTGGCGGAACGGTGTTTATGCTCATCGCAGGAGATTTAATCGTGTGTATCGCGATTTTCTACGCACTGTTCAAAAGGAAAAAGAGGTCCTAACAAGGCCTCTTTCCTTTCACGCAGAATTTACAAGTCGTATTATGGGGAAACCTAAATTATATTTGGAGGTATTTGACATGAAGACAATTCTTGGTGTGACGACCGGCTTGCTGGTTGGTGTAGCTCTCGGCATTGCAGGAGTTACAGTATTATGTGCGAGCGATCATCACTTCATGAAGTTCTTCGCAGAGAACTGCGGATATCGGTATGAGGAATCCGAAGAGGATGAGGCCAAGTAAGGCCTCTTCTCTTTATTTTTGAAAGGAGTAAAGCACAATGAAATTCAATTGGAAAAAGGAGATTCGTCTGGCACAGCGATGGTTAAAGCGTAATGGGTCAACCGTCTCGTCTCTTGCGGCGTCATTGGGTGTCATCGCGACGGGATATTTTGGTTGGAAAGCGCATGATGACTATACGATGTGCCCAATGGATCCGACACCAGAAGAAGCGGTAAAGATATTCTGGAAGCCCACCATATCTGCTACCGGAACCATTGCTTGCATTTGGTTGGGGCATGGTTTAGATCAAAAGCAGATTATGGCTATGACTGCAGCTTATGCCGCTCTTCGAAAGTCATATCAGGAGTATCGTGACGAAATCCGATCGACGAATCCAGAACTCGATAAGATGGCGCGAGAGAATATCGCTCGTTCCCATTGGGATAAGACTTATCCCAATGAGGATGAACTCTATTGGGATGCTATCTCGGAACGATATTTCACAGCAAATCCGCTCGTTGTCGAAAAAGCGAAGTACAATCTCAATAAGCTCTTCCAGCAAACCGGCGTTGTGACGATCAATGACTTTTATGGATTCTTAGGAATCGATAAAGTCCCTGGCGGCGATGAACGCGGTTGGGATGTTGGTATGTTCGATGCAATCGTATCCATGTGTCTGGAGGATTACTGGATCGATTTCCTGGATGAGGAGCCCTATGAGATCGATGATGGCGAGGGTGGTACGGTGAAGGTCACAGCCATTGAGACTCAGTTCTATCCGGTTCCATTTCATTGATATCCGCGAAATTTACAAGACCTATTATGGAAGGAGATGCGAGGTAACTCGAAGGGCCCGTGTAGACGGAAAACGGATCCGAAAGGATTGCTAGTGAACCTAATCTAGCCATCTTCTTTTTCATTCGTTCTGTTGAGAATGGATGCGCAAAATTTGCAAGACCTATTATGGAAAGGAGGTAAGAACAGATGACAAAGAAATGGAATGTGCTTGCTAACATCGGACTCGCTTGTACGGCGATTCTCAGCATTATTACTGGGATCATCGAACAGCGACAGATGGAGGAGCAGATCCGTGAAACCGTCGACGAGGTTCTCGCCGAACGCCAAAATGAAGAGGGCTAACAAGCTCTCTTCGCTTTTGAAAGGAGAAATACTATGGAATACGGCATTACAATCTATTGCGAAGATAGCGACCTTAAGACACTGGTCGGCTCGAAAATACACGAGCAACTTCGCGGAAACCAGGACTACATTGATTCCCGAATCATTCTTGATATCCATTCTTACGAATCAAGGGTCTGCATTTACATTCAGTACGGCACTGATATTCCGTCTTGCCTGGAGATGTCCAATCTGGATAAGATTGTGAAAGAATGCAAGGAGGAGCTGAAATGAAGAAAATCCCTATGAAAGCGATCGGTAATTCGATCAAGGTCTATATGACCAAGCATAGTCCGGAAATCCTAACTGGCATCGGCATCGGAGGATTCCTTACGACCATCGGTATGACGATGAAAATCGCACCGAGAGCCAAAGCGGAAATCGAAGATGCGGAATACTATGCAGACAAGTACAATGAGCCGATTCGGACGCGGGATCGTGTGAAGATCTATGCGAAGAATTATTGGCCCGTTGCACTGTCTACCGGTCTCAGTACCGCTTGTATCGTGATGGGTAATCGTCAGCAGCATAAGCGTAACGCTGCTCTTGCAGCCGCCTATACCATTTCGCAGGAAACTCTGAAGGACTATCAGTCCGCCATTACGGAGTCTCTGGACGAGAAGAAGGCAAATGAGATTCGTGAGAAAGTCTCGCAGAAGACCTCGGAGCGGGTTAATGTAAACGATCAGGAGATCCCGTATGTTCCTTCGGGGAAGAGTCTCTATTTCGATCGCTGGTCCGGACGATATTTTGTATCGGATCGAGAGACATTGCGTGAGATTTGCAATAATCTATCCCGACAGATGTTGGGCGATATGTACATAACGCTCAATGATGTCTACGATGCCATCGATTTGGATCGCATTCCATTCGGTAATGATATCGGATGGGATGTCAACAAGTCATTCATTGAGCCGATGTTCAGTTCGAAGCTCAATGAGAAGGGGGAACCCTGTGTTGTGTTCGACTATGCAACGCAGCCCGAGGTTCTCAAATAAAGCACGCGAAATTTACAACATATATTATGGAGAAATCCACAACAAAATTTTTATGGAGGTATTCTAAAATGGAAGAGAACAATGTCATGGAGAACGAGGAGCTCGAGACCGAAATGGTTCCGGCGGAAGAAACCTATGATGAGTCCAATGGTGGCAGCACCCTGATCGGTGTCGCAATCGGCGTGGCGGGAACTCTTGGAGCCCAGTGGCTTTACAAGAAGGCCCTCAAGCCGCTTGGTGGCAAGATCAAGGATGGCATCGAGGCTCACAAGGCTAAGAAGCTGGCCAAGAAGGCGAGCAAGGCGGACAATGGCGAGGACTCTACTGAGGAGTAATCCAAGCACGTTGTGATTCGACGAGCGTTGAGACCTAACAAGGTCTCTTCGCTTTTCATTTTTGGAGGTTGTATGAACGAATATCGATATAGAGGTCCTGTCCGGAACTTGTTTGGTGATATCCGAAAGTCGTCATGGGATTCTGTGACGATGGCTGTTAGCAAAGAGAAGGCACTGTCGAATCTCTGCTATCGGTATTCGGTCATCAACCATTGCCCGGTTTGGGAAGTCAAGCTAAACCCAAAATACCTCACCATGGTGAGAGAAGGAGTGTAACAATGGCAGAATACCCGAACAATTCGAATGCCGCACGGAATGAGACGCCGGAAAGTCCGAAAAAGGAGATCAATAAGGTCTCTCTATCGGCTCCGGCAAAGACAAAGAAACGTTCTCCATTAAGCAAGATCGGAGACAACATCCTCTCTGATGATCGCGGAAGCATTGGCAGCCATATCTGGAATGACGTGGCCGTTCCGATGTTGAAGGACTTCTTTGCCAATTCTCTGACAGATGCGGTCAATATTATATTCTATGGTTCAACTCGTCGAGGCGACCGGAGACCTGGCGGAACCTATGTCAGTTATCGTACGGACTATGGTTCCTATAGTCGCGATCCCAGACGAGATGATCCCCCTCAGAGAAGAAGTGCCTATGACTTCGATGAGTTCTCGTTCCGAACTCGTCGAGATGCGGAAGGTGTCCTGGACGAACTCGACAACATCCTGAGACGGTATAAGATTGTCTCGGTCGCGGACTTCTATGAAGTAGTCGATCAGACGCCTCCGTTTACGGCACATCGTTATGGCTGGACGGATTTACGGCAGGCAGACATCGCAAGTGGCCGTGATGGCTATTATATTCGTATGCCGAAGCCCGCGCCGTTGGATTAAAGGAGCGACCATGTCATGATCACAACAAAAAAGGAATTCTATAGCGATCCGTCAACATTATATTTGGTGAGATCTCGCATCGAAACGCTCAAGCGTATGGCGGACCGTTACGGACGAATCACCGTGCATGATGTCCAACTGATATTCGGGAAACTCAATGGTGACTGGACAACTTTGGACGCAGTCTCACATGGATGGAACAATACGCGATTCTTCATCCCGGTTTGGCTGAAAGACGGATGGTATGTCGTCATGCCGGATCCTAAGAAATTTTAAGAAAGGGTAAAAGCACAATGAAACTCTCTACAAAGACAATTGCAAATACGGCAAAGTCTGTTTTTTATCGGTCGAAGTTCTTCATTCGGAAGAATTCTCCGCAGATTCTGACGGGCGCCGGTATCGCACTCGGCGTTACATCCACCGTTATGGCCTGTAAGGCAACCCTTAAGGTTACCGAGGTAATGGACGGCCATGAAACCATGAAGCAGAACATCGAAGAGTCCGTCGGCGGTAAGCTGGAAGACGGTGGCACCTATACTCGTGAACTGGCGGATGCGGATCAGAAGATCCTTGTCCGTATCACGGCGTGGAAGGTCGTCAAGCTCTATGCTCCGGCCGTTGGTGTTGGTGCTCTTGGCATCACTTCCATCCTCTATGGCCACAAGATCCTCTCCAAGCGTAATGCATCTCTGGCGGCTGCCTATCAGCTTCTCGATAAGGGATTCAAGGAATACCGTCAGAATGTCCGTGATCGCTATGGTGATGAGGTCGACAAAGAGCTTCGTTACGGCCTCGTGAAAGAGAAGGTTGAAGAGGAGACCGTCGATCCCGAAACTGGCAAGAAGAAGAAAACCAAGAAAGAGGTTACTGTTCTCCCTGATGGTCGTGTTCCCTCGGTCTATGCTCGTATTTTCGATGAGCTCAACGACAATTGGGAGAAGGATTCTGAATTGAATCTCTTCTTCATCAATGGTCAGCTCAACTACTGGAATCATATTCTCCAGACAAGAGGGTATGTATTCCTGAATGACGTCTATAAGGCTCTCGGATTTAATCCGACGAAGGCCGGTCAGCATGTAGGTTGGTATTACGATGCCAAGAACCCCAAGGCTGACAATTATATCGACTTCGGTATCTATGATGTAAATCGTCGTGGCGCTTCTGAGTTCGTCAACGGTATGGAGCGCAGCGTGATTCTCGACTTCAATGTTCAGGGTCCTATTGATTCTCTGATCGGCGAAGAAATCTAACATAAGGAGGCCCCCGTTATGGGATACATTAGAAAAAGTCTGCGTGAATGGTTCGTATCTGGTTTGGTTGGATTGGCGTTAGGGCTCGTGGTTGGCTCTAGCGCTACCACCATGCATGAGTTGGTGACCTATGAGGAGCCAATACCCGAACCGGTTCCGATGCAGACTGAAGAAGTGACAATGCCCGAAGCCCCTCTCTCAGCAGCCGATTTATATTTGGAAGCGCCAAGATTCGTTGGGCTCGAGAAATACAGTGAGTACGAGATCGAGATGTTGACACGAGTCACGTATGCCGAGGCAGGAAACCAATCGGAATATGGTCAACGTTTGGTCGTCGATACGATACTAAATCGAGTGGACAGCGAACGCTTTGCAGGGGATGATATTTTGTCGATCCTTACAGCAAAGAACCAATTTGACTGTGTCACCACCGGAGCAATCTATTGCTATCCGGAATGGGACTCAATTCGTTGGTTGGTGATTGAAGAATTATGTGATCGGACGAATTCGGACGTTATCGCATTTCGAACTAATCGATACCATAATTGGGCAACGCCAGCCTTTAAAGAAGGCGACCACTATTTCTCGATTTGAGGAGGTAAACGATGAAAAACGTTATTTGGTTCGCTCTCGGTGCCATCGTTGGTGCCGCAGGCGGATATTACTATGCCTATCGTAAGGCAGAAGCTCGTGCTGACGAAGAAATCGACGAGATGCGCGAGTATTATCGCGATAAGATCAATGCAATGGCCGACAAGGAGGAGCAGTCTGACTGTAATCCGGAAAAGGAATCCTCTCCTCTGGAGCATGTCGTGGAACAGCGTAAGTCTGTCGAAGAGGAGATCACTGAGGCTTACGAGAAGCGCCGTGTCAACTACGGCAAATACTTCACGCCTCTCAACGCTCCTCCTCAGGACCGGGGCGATATCGAGCAGGATCCTTATAAGGATAAGGAAATGAACGCTTATGGCGGGATTTATCTCATTGCCCCTGAGGAATTCGGTCGAGAAGACGGATACTCGGAAGTCAGTCTGACCTGGTATGAGGGCGACAAGGTTCTTGCCGATGAAGAGGATGATCCGGTCGACAACATCTCTGAGGCCATCGGTGAGGTCTTCATGGGTCACTTTGGTGATTTCCAGGAGGGCGTCTGTCACGTACGTAACGAGAATACGATGACCGACTATGAGATCACGCTGGATGAGCGTTCTTACGATGCGATCTATCCGGAGCGTCATATTCACGAGCTGGAGGTTGACGAGTAAATGACCAGAGCTGATGCACTGCACGAGCGTTACTTCCAATGGATGTGCGGTCTCGTGATGGGTGATCAGCAGTATTCAAGGAATCTATCGTATGAGAAACTCATGCGTCATTTAGATGCTCGAGCATTCACATGGATCATCCCAATGGATGAATATAGAGCACGACATGGCGTAGATTTGCGGTATGATTTTGGTTATGAAAATCACTATCCGGATCGTACAATAGAGCATTTGCTTGATATTCGAGAGTGTTCTATTCTGGAAATGATGGTAGCCCTCGCCAGAACATGTGAGGAGCGAATTATGGAAGATGACACGGTTGGTAATCGAACCGGTCAATGGTTTTGGAATATGATTGTTTCTCTTGGGCTTGGCTCAATGAGTGATAGCCGATACAATGAGAGAGAAGTCGATCGTATTCTTGATATTTTCCTGAATCGCACTTACGAGGCTAATGGACGAGGAGGACTATTCACAATTGAAGATTGTCCCTACGATCTTCGAGCTGTGGACATCTGGTATCAGATGATGTGGTACCTGAATACGATTTTGTAAAGGAGACATCAACATGGATGAAAAAAAGATGGCCGAAGAATTCGCCAAGATTTGGAAGGCCGTAGGCGAGAACAGCGGTGCGCTTATTGAGACCAATAAGGATCTCAAAAAGTTGGCCGGTTGTCAGACGTCACTCATTCGTCACTACAATCATCATATCGATCTTTTTAACCAGAATGTCGACCTGATGAACCAGAATCTGCGCATGCTTCAAAAGTATGCAAAGCGTCAGAACATCGCTATTCTCGCCGGCATCGGCGGATTCCTGTATCTTTGTAAAAAGATCCAGAAACTGGAGGACGCGACGAAGAAGGAGTAAGGCATGGATTTCTTGATGGTCGCCACCAGATGTCCTAGAGGTGGAGGCATTGAGGTATATCCGAAATTCATCGTCTCGAAATCGAACGATCTGATGATTCGAGGCGGCGCGTTCTATGCAATTTGGGATGAAGAAAAGCGTCTGTGGTCGACTGATGAATATGATGCAGTCCGCTTAATTGATGCCGAACTTGACCAATTTGTCAAGGACAATTATCCCAATACGCCTGGAATCCGGGTTCTTCATCTATGGGATTCGGAAACGCGCATGATCGACCGGTTTCACACATTCTGTCAAAGGGATATGCGAGATTCGTTCCATATGCTCGATGAGAAATTGATATTTGCCAATACCGATGTCAAGAAGCGAGACTATGCATCGAAAAAGCTCCCGTATCCCTTAGAGGATGGTGAATGCCCGAGTTATGACAAACTCATGTCTACTCTGTATGATCCAGAAGAGCGGCATAAGCTCGAATGGGCAATCGGAGCAATTGTATCTGGTGACTCCAAGACAATCCAGAAATTCGAGGTGCTATATGGTCCAGCGGGTAGCGGTAAATCAACCGTTATCAACATCATACAGCAACTATTTGAAGGATACTATGCGGTATTTGATGCGAAAGCATTGGGTAGCGCAAATGCAGCCTTCGCTCTGGAATCATTTAAAACCAATCCGTTGGTGGCCATTCAGCATGATGGCGATTTATCTCGAATCGAAGACAACACTCGACTGAACAGTGTCGTTTCTCACGAACTTATGACAGTGAATGAGAAATTTAAGTCTGCCTATTCGAGTAAATTCAAAGCATTCCTATTCATGGGAACCAATAAACCGGTAAAGATCACAGATGCGAAGTCTGGTCTAATCAGACGACTTATCGACGTATCTCCATCCGGTCGTAAGGTTCCCACACGAGAATACAATCAGCTTGTCAAGCAGGTTGAATTCGAATTGGGTGCTATTGCCACACACTGTTTGAATGTCTATATGGAGTCTCCTGGATATTATGACGGATATGTACCGACCTCCATGCTTGATGAAAGTAATGACTTCTACAACTTTGTTGCGGATTCGTACTTTATATTCAAGAAAGAGCCTTCTACATCCCTCAAACAAGCGTGGGAGATGTATAAGACCTATTGCGAGGAAGCAAAAATGCAATTTCTGCTCAATAAGCGTAACTTCAAGTCGGAGATGAAGAACTATTTCGAAGAGTACTACGATCGAACTGCACCCGAAGGGAAAGAACCGTTTACCTTCTACGGGTTTAAGATCGAGAAATTCGACTCCATCACCACCGCAGAGAAGCCGGAAAAAAAGAAGAAAAACACTGAACCGGACGTATCGTGGTTGAAGTTCCGTGAGCAGCCGTCTATCTTTGACATGGAATGCAAGGATTGCTTGGCGCAGTATGCGAGCGACAATGAGACACCCATGAAAAAGTGGTCAGATGTTCGAGTAACGTTGAAAGATGTCGATACACATCGTCTTCATTATGTGAGGGTACCCATCTATCATATCGTGATCGACTTTGATATTCCGGACCAAGATGGAAAGAAGTGCTTCGAAAAGAATTTGGAAGCCGCCAGTAAGTGGCCTCAGACTTATGCTGAACTCTCTAAGTCTGGAGCCGGAATTCACCTCCATTATATTTATACAGGAGATCCGGAGAAGCTGAGTGCGGTCTATGAGGACCATGTGGAAATTAAGGTATTTTCGGGCCTGAGTAGCTTGCGAAGAAAGTTGACAAAGTGCAACAACCTTCCGATTGCAAGCCTGAGTTCGGGCTTGCCGTTGAAAGGAGATGGTAAAGTGATCAACTTCGAAGGAGTGAAATCAGAGAAGGAACTGAGAACCAAGATCCGCAGAAACCTCAACAAGGAGTATCATGCGGCGACAAAGCCTTCTGTTGATTTCATCTACAAAATCCTGGAAGATGCCTACAATAGCGGACTTCACTATGATGTGACGGATATGCGAAATGCAGTCCTCGTATTCGCGGCCAACAGTACCAATCAGGCGAACTATTGCATCAAGCTGGTCAACAAGATGCGATTTAAGTCTGAAGAACCCTCCAAGCCTGGAGAAGATGGGGACCAGCCGATCGTATTCTACGATGTGGAGGTATTCCCGAATCTCTTTTTGGTGAACTGGAAGGTACAAGGTACAGGCAAGCAAGTTGTCCGCATGATCAACCCAAAGCCAAAAGATATCGAGGAACTCATCAAGTTCAAGTTGGTTGGATTCAACTGCCGTCGTTACGATAACCACATTCTCTATGCTCGTATGATTGGATATTCAAATGAGCAGCTCTATACGCTCTCACAGAGGATTATCAACGGCTCTCCGAATGCGATGTTTGGAGAAGCGTATAATATCTCTTACACGGATGTCTATGACTACTGTGCTAAGAAGCAGAGCTTGAAGAAGTGGGAAATCGAGCTTGGCATTCACCATAAGGAGCTTGGTTTTCCTTGGGACAAACCGGTTCCGGAAGAACTTTGGCCGGAGGTTGCCGCATACTGCGATAACGACGTTATTGCAACGGAAGCGGTCTGGGATCACACGCAAGGCGACTTTGCTGCACGTAAGATCCTGGCACAGATTGCCAAGATGACCGTCAACGATACGACCAATCAGCTCACCACCAGAATTATATTTGGTACAAACAAGCATCCGCAGGACGCCTTCAATTATCGCAATATGGGTGACGTTTCGCAGGTCTATGACGAGTTTGCGGACGTGCCCTTCGTGATGGAGAAGGAATTCGACGACTTCACGGTATTCGACAAGCAGGGTCGGCCGATATTCCCTGGCTACAAATACAAAAACGGGAAATCGAGCTATCGTGATGTCGAGGATGTCGGCGAGGGCGGCCGTGTCTCTGCAAAGCCTGGCATGTATGGGTTTATCGCACTACTTGATATTGCATCCATGCATCCCAGTTCGGCAATTGCAGAAAAGATATTTGGCGAAGTCTATACACAAAGGTTTAAGGATCTGAAAGACGCTCGTGTGGCGATTAAGCATGAGGATTGGGACACCGGTCGAGTCATTCTTGGCGGTGCTCTTGCGCCCTTTATTGATCAGTTGGTTGCGGGCACAGCCGACTTCACGAAGGATGATCTCACGCAAGCTCTGAAGATCGCGATCAACTCTGTGTATGGTCTAACTGCTGCGAACTTCGATAATCCGTTCCACGATCCTCGTAATAAGGACAACATCGTGGCGAAGCGTGGCGCTCTGTTCATGATTAATCTTGAGCATGAGGTAGAGAAGCGTGGCTATACGGTTGCTCATATTAAGACCGATTCGATTAAGATTCCGGATGCGGATCTGCATATTATCGAGTTCGTTCAGCGGTATGGCAAGATGTATGACTATGACTTCGAGCATGAGGCAACCTATGAGCGTATGTGTCTCGTCAACAATGCTGTTTATATTGCTCGCTATGCGACAGTGGAACAGTGTTGCGCACTTTATGGCGAGGATTACGTCATGAGCAAGAAAGATATTTGCAAGGACAATAAGAAGCATCCTGGCCAGTGGACTGCTACTGGCACTCAGTTTGCTGTTCCATATGTCTTCAAAACCCTCTTCACACACGAGGAAATCGTATTTGAGGACATGTGCGAAACAAAGTCCGTGCAAACAGCACTCTATCTGGACTTCAATGAGAATCTTCCGGATGTGAGTCAGTATGAGTTGGTTCGATCTCTCCGATTTAAGGATCCGGAGAAGTTAACAAGATCGGAGCAGCGTCTGATGGACGAATTCGCATCTCTTACGGACGAAATGCTTCGTGAGAAGATTGCAGAAGGTCATAATTACCAGTTTGTTGGTCGTGTTGGTCAATTCACACCGATTAAGGATGGTGCCGGTGGTGCTATCCTTCTTCGTGAGGATGCCAACAAGATGAAGAAGACTGGTGAACAAGAATTCGCCTCCGCTACTGGTGCCGATGGCTATCGATGGATGGAATCTGAGATGGTTAAGGTGAATCACAAAGAGGCCGACATCGATCGAACCTACTATGACTATTTAGTCAGCAATGCTCGCTACGAGATCGCACAGTATGGCGACGTCGAATGGTTCGTTTCTGATGACCCTTATACACCGGAGCGCATTCATCCTTGGGAGACCGCTGAGGATGACGCCAAGATATTCGCCGTAAGGTAGTTCACGCGAAATAAACAACTCCTGTAATGGAGGTGATATGAATGAAATCTATTGTTCTATATGGATTGAAATCGGAGAAGGAAGCCTATCAGTGTACTCGTTACGAGATTCTCGGATGCGAGCGCATGAGCGTGACAGATTTGCTGTTCACAGCGGGTGACTTTGCTGACCATTATGGTGTCAGCATGGTTTATGCAGTGAACGATCATCACGGTCTGCGTGATCATTATCGGGAATCGATTCGAGAGGGTCACACCGAACAGGATTCCATTGACTTCAAGATCTATTTAGACCAAGCAGGCGTTCGTGTCTATTGATCAAATAAGAGAGATCTAGATATTCTAGGTCTCTCAACTTTTGAAAGGAGATGCTAAAGTGATCAACTTTGAAGGCATTCGGTCGGAGAAGGAAATTCGTACGTGTATTCGACGGAACCTGAATAAGGAATACCATAGCGCGACAAAACCTTCTGTCGACTTCATTTACAAGATCCTGGAATATGCCTATAACAGTGGACTCCACTACGATGTTACGGATATGTATAATGCTGTTTTGGCTTTTGCTGCAAATAGCGCCAATCAGGCCAATTCCTGTATCAAGCTGGTAAACAAGATGCAATTCAAATCCGTTTAAAAAATGAAAGGAGATTCGTCATGGCTAACCGTGTCGAAAGAATTCTCGAGATCCCCAATGCACATATTTTCTATCGCAATTTCGCTGGTGTAGAGAAGAAGTACAATCCAGCCGGCAACCGAAATTTCTGCGTCGAAATCCCTGAAGACGCAATGGTTGACAATACTCCTCTTTATCAGGTTCTTCTGGAAGAGGGTTGGAATGTTCGTCTGATGCCTCCTCGTAACGAGGGTGATGCACCGATGCATTATATTCAGGTGAATGTCCGCTTCGATAACGTTCCTCCGAACATCTGGATGATCGCTGGTCGTCGTAAGACTCGTCTGGATGAGGGCAGCGTCGATTCTCTCGATTATGCTGAGATCAAGACCGTTGATCTGGTAATCAACCCCTACAACTGGGAGCCGGGTCGAGTTAAGGCCTATCTCAAGACGATGTACATCGAGATCGTGCAGGATGCATTTGCGAGTAAGTGGGCGGCCCTCGAAGGACCGGATATGTGAGGGGGTGTTGACGTGGTTTACTACGAAAACAAGTATACCAATCGCATTTTCGACGACAATGCCCTGAAGTTTGCCAAGGAAGTCTATGGTGATCAAGTCGATCAGGACATCGAGTGCGGATATTTGCGTAAGCTCGATTCCGAGCCGGACTGTGTAACTCTTATTCGTAGAGCATCCTTCTCTACGGCAGTTCGCCGTTATATGGAACTCAACAATGTCGGCTATAAGGAAGCCCAGGCGGGTGTTCGCAAGATCGTTGATACGATGAGCGGCACCAAGAAGAAGCACAAGCATGCTAAAAAGAACAAGGAGGAAAAGAAGAATGTCTGATCGTAAGTTTGCTCGCAACGCTCTCCGCCTGGAGGCTCGTCACAAGGGCGTCAAGGAAAGCGCCTATGTCCGTAAGAGCTGGAATGAGCTTCAGATCGAGAAGGTCGGCGCCACGGCTCGTAAGATCCATCAGGCAATTGGGACGGCCCCTCGCCGCCTTTGGAAGTTCCGTATTCAGAGCGTTGTCGAGGGTTAATCCCGCGAAATAAACAGCCTCTGTTATGGAAGGAGTTGATATTATGTTGAAATGGTGGATCAAATTCAAGAATGAATGGCTCGATTATGTCATACTTGGTATACTTGGGCTAGCACTTGTGTGTTGGTTTAACATGGACGCAATTATGCTCGCAACAGGACGTTGAGACCGAACTAGGTCTCTTCGTTCTTCGCGATATTTACAACTCCTATAATGGAGGTGAATATATGAAATGGTTAACTGAGTTTTTAGACAGAGTGGCAGAATTCCTGATAACGGGACTGATCTGTACGATTCTGGCTGGAATGTGGGTTTACGTATTGTTGTATATGTAATCTCATGGAGGAGAGATCTGGATATTCTGGGTCTCTCCTTTTTACGCTCCCTTAGCTCAGCTGGTTAGAGCAGTCGGCTCATAACCGAACGGTCCCGGGTTCGAATCCCCGAGGGAGCACCATCCATATTTTTAAAAAGGAGGAAGCGCATATGGCTGAGAACAAGAAGGAGGTTTACTACAATTACTTTTGCTGTAGTTGTAAGTATGCTCCGAGAAAGGAATCGAAAGATCCCTGCAACGATTGTCTGAACCAGCCCTGGAACACAGACAGTCACAAACCGGTCAATTATGAGGAGGCGAAGTGATGCAAAGCGATTATCTGTCTTATCCGCACCGTTGCCGTAACTGTGAGTATGCCAATGAGCTCAAGAACTACAAAGCCGGCATCACAACCTATAAGTGCGAGAAAACGGGACTTATTGTCGAAGGAAGTCGAATCCCGGAATGCTATGCATGCACATTCTTTAAGGAGCGAGCCGTATGAAAGCAAAGGAATATTACGAGAAGTATCAGGGCATTATTGTTGCTGATCTAAAAGGCAAGAAAGTCGAAAAGATTCAGGAACTGGTGGCGGAGCTCTATAACGAGACGATCCAGCTGATTGGGAATTCGAAGTCACATGCTGATTCGGCGGTCATTGGAATTTGCAAGCAGCAGTGCCAGAAATTCGATCGCATCGCGGAACTGTTTGAACGCGATTACGGACGTCGGATTCTGAAGAAAGGTGGTTTCAACACCACCCTGATGAAGAGAATTCCTGAATTGGAGGGTAGGCTATGATCATCCGAGCAATTAGGGTCAATGATGATGGCTTCTGTGCCAATTGTCCGTATCAACTCGAGAAAGCGTCAGAGTCTTCTTGCATTCCTCCGAGTCGATCTACATGCATTTCCTGTCGCATGAAGGAGAAAGACCCTCGAATCATCCTTTCTGAATTCGGAGTTGCTTCATATCTAGGCAGTAAGTATCTCGTGTGTTGTGATAATGCCGGTTATATTGGCTACGAACTCCCAGAAAATCTTCGAGTGATGATTATCGAAAAATGATTCGAGGAAATCTAACCGATTATCAGCTCGAGGCAATCGGAAAGATGTTCAACGGATGCATCCTCAATGGCGGTGTTGGTAGTGGTAAATCCAGAACATCCATTGCATACTATTATATTCGTAATGGCGGGCAATTGGAAAAGAAAAAAGATCCCGGGATGAAAAATCCGAAAGACCTTTACATTATCACGACTGCCAAAAAGCGAGATACATGTGAATGGGAGGCAGAGTTTCCGTATTTTTTAATGTCGACCGATCCAGAAGTTAGTCGATATAAGAATAAGATCGTCATCGATTCGTGGAACAACATACATAAGTATGAAACCGTGAGCGATGCCTTTTTTATATTCGATGAACAACGATTGGTCGGAACCGGAGCCTGGACAAAGTCATTTCAAAAGATCGTTAAACGGAATGAGTGGATATTACTCACAGCAACTGCTGGCGATCAATGGACAGACTACGCTCAGGTGTTTATTGCCAATGGATATTTCCGAAACATTACGGAATTTCGGAATAATCATGTTATCTATAATCACCATGTTGACTTTCCGCAGATCGATCGCTACGTGAATGAGGGTCGACTCATCCGACTTCGGAACCATTTGCTCATTCCGATGGATTTTGAACGCGAAACCGTACGTCATAACCAAGATATTCACGTCTCTTATGACGCGGTCGCGTACCATGATATTTGGAAAAACCGTTGGAATTATGAGAAAAATGAGCCGATGAAGTCTGCTTCGGAAGTCTGTTTTGCAGTGCGGAAGCTTGTAAACTCTGACGTATCCCGTCAAATTGCGGTATTGGAGCTCTTTGAGGATCATCCGCGAATGATTATCTTCTACAGCTACGATTACGAGCTTGATATTCTGAAAGGACTATTTGAAAATGTGGAGTTTTGTGATACCGCTGAATGGAACGGGCATAAGCACCAGCCCATACCAGAAAGCAGCTCCTGGGTCTACTTGGTACAATATACTGCTGGATGCGAAGGCTGGAATTGTATCAAGACGGACACAATTGTATTCTACTCTCAAACCTACTCTTATAAAGTTCTCGAACAGGCGCGAGGTCGGATTGACCGACTCAACACACCTTTCCGGGACCTATATTACTATCACCTTAAATCCAGAGCTGGAATTGATTTAGCAATTTCCCAAGCTCTAGCGAAAAAGAAGACCTTTAACGAAGGTCGGTTCTTTGAAAGGAGAACAAAAAATGCTCTATAACTTCATTCAAATCCTAATTTTCATAGTGGCACTATGCTGTCTTATGTCGGTTATTTTCCGCATGTCGACCAAAGATGATCCTGTATGTTTGATGTTCGATTTCGCAGGATTTATTTTAGCTATCATAACCTTCGTACTCACGATCGTTTGGGCAGGAGGTTGGGTTGGATGAGTCAGATTATTGTCAACATCATCGTCGCCATTCTGGGCATGGCAATCGGATTTACTGTCTGCTCTAAGGTGGTTGCAAATGGTCTATTCCAGAAATTCTATTCCGGATTCCTGAATGTGACGATTGATCCGGATGATGGGCAGGTCTACATGTCGCTCGGACTGGACAAGCATCCAAAAGATATTTGCAAATCCAAATTCGCTCTCTTCTGCATCAATCAAATTGACCCTTCCAAAGAGGACACGCAAAATAAACAAACTCCTTAATGGAGGTAACTCTAATATTTGAAAGGAGAGAAATTATGGAGGATAAACGTAATTTACTGGAAGATCAGATTGAGGAGCATCTAAAGAAGATGAAGACCCTTGATCCGGGAAGCTCGGAGATGGGAAAGGCAATAAATGAGCTTGATACTCTGTACAAGCTTGCTCAGGAAGCGGACTCTGATAAGAGAAAGGCTCTTGCAGAAGACGAAGAGGTCGTTCGGAATGAACGCCGATTCGAATTCGAGCAGGAGAAGTTCGCGTATCAGAAGAAGCAGGATCGAGTCAAGTCTGGCATTGAGATCGGCAGTTTGTTGCTCGGAACTGGAACGAGCATCTGGGCATTCGTGAAGGGCATGAAGTTCGAAATGGATGGCGTCTTCAAAACGACCACGGTTAAGAACGTGTTCAACAAAATTCTGAAGTTCAAGTAACCCAGTTACAACCGAAGGGAATAGACCAAACAAGGTCTATTCCTTTTCTGGTTGGATTGCGGTTGGATATTTTAAAGGAGGTTTTTGAAAAAATGTTTGGATGGTGCTATGGATTCTCAATCGACAAGGATGCTCCGCCTATCACAAAACCGAATCTCATCACTGGTGAAGGACGAGCTCGTGTTTGCGGACTGGACAAAGTCGAAGCAAATCATAAGAAGCATCTTCGCAAGAAGACGAAAATGGCTAAGGCATCGAAAAGGAGGAATCGGTCATGAAAGTTGTATTTCGTCCATGCTGCAATAACTGCGGCTATGAATTTCAAGAATTACATGGCGTGACATTCCAAGATGGATCTTGTCGCAATACAGTGTTTGAGCCATCGCATTGCCCGAAATGCCATGAGCCAATTGAGGGGATTATATATTTCACAGAATATAACGATGGGCTCATCTTCAACTATTCAAAGTCATTTAGTGATCAGTATGCGAAGGGGTTAAATCTATGAAAGGAGAATTCAGATGCTGATCATCAAAAATGACACGGACAAGAAAAGGTGTATGTCCTGTTATGGCAATCATACGTTCATTTTGACCAAGGAAGAAGTTTTGGCACTTCTTGAAGGAAAAGTACTTGGAGATCCGGGTTTCCATGAATATGGGACTTTTATCACAATGGAACAGGAGGAATAGGACATGACCATAATCTTTCGTCCACATTGTGGGAACTGTGGATATACATTTGAGAAGCTTCATGGAACGACAGCAAAAGAACCACCCTTTGGTCCAGAGTTTGATCCACCTTATTGCCCACAATGCAAGGAACCTATTAAGAATATTCTCTATTTTGTGAGTCATCGTGACAAAGAGTCCTTCGATTATAGTAAGGAATCTGCTGATAATTACGCAAAGGAGCTCGAAAAGAACTATGAAACACGATAAAATCATTCTTTTAGTCGGTCGTTCCGGCTCAGGCAAGTCTACGGTGGCGGATATTCTCAGTCGCCAGTACGGACGGTCCATACTCCCCTCCTACACAACGCGTCCGAAGCGCTTTGAACAGGAAGAGGGCCACATCTTCGTTAACAACATGTTCTACGAGAAGGTTTCTCGCTCGAGAGATATTGTGGCGTATACCTACTTCGATAAGCATCACTACTGGGCAACAGCACAGCAGGTCAATGAGAATGATATTTACATCATTGATCCGGACGGCGTCGCCTTCTTCCGCTCTCATTACTGGGGGCCGAAGCAAGTCGTTGTGATCTGGTTGGATTGTATTTGGCTTGTCGCATTATTGCGTATGGAAAAGCAGGGACGTTCTCGAGATGAGATTGATCGACGAATCGTGAATGACAATGCTGTATTCTTCGATCCGGCACTCGTTGGTCCGAATGTGATCCTGCATACCGAAAATCATTCTCCTGAAGAGATTGCTGCACAAATCGAGGAGGTTCTCGAGGCATGATCAAACTGGATATTCATGACTATTGCAACGACTGCGACGGGTTTGAACCGGTCTTCACTCCTGGCGATAAACTCTATCACGGCTGCGATATGGAACCGATTCGGACGGACGGAATTGTCCGTTGTCGCTACCACAAACGTTGTGCTTCCATTGAGAAGTACCTGACCAAGAAATTGCCATGTCAGTCTTAACACTTGTTCCTTGTGTGACACCATTTATAGAGTGTCGCAATTGTGATAATTTCGCACCCATTGTGCGTATGTGTCTTGTGGACAGCGGACTAGATGGGCCAATGCCTTGCAAGTCACGATATATGTTCATGGAATGCCGAAATCGACAGCAGTGTCGAACGGCTATAGAAGGAGACATCCATGAAGAAGACGAAGAGTAAACCGATAAAATGTAAAGGAGAAAAGAAATGATGGATAACGCTACGTTTAGAGAAAATATGAACGCCGTAGCTGTAGCTGCGAGCAAAGTGTCGACCCAGGCCAAGCAGGCCCAGGAACCCGGAATTCACGACCTTCTCGCTCGTCTAGGTGATCTCGTGAAAGAAAACCGAGGCCTCAGCTATCAGATTCGAGATAATCTCTTTGGTCTGATTCCGAATGAGGGCAATTCTTGTGAGAAAATGATCGGTTGCGCAAAGGACGCTATCGAGGATTCCATTGAGCGACTCAGTGAAACAAATGATATTCTTCGCTATGTTGTTGATCATCTGTAAAGGAGGAAAGAAAAAATGATCTTTTGGTTAGTTGTATTATCAATCGTCGTTTTCGTTGAGCTGGCCATTTATGTGGAAAAACGTTTCTGCAATTATTCGTGGCCGTTTTTCGGGATCGCTTTGATAAGTTGCATCGTGGCCATTGTGATGTTGATGGAAATCATTTCTGAAAACACCAACGTCGATGCATACGTCGCGGAGAATCAGATGCGATACGAGATGCTGGTGTATCAGTATGAAAATGATATTTACGACAACGACAATGACCTTGGCAAGCGTGATCTGATGGAAGATATTCAGGAATGGAATGAGGATCTTGCGTATTATCGTGAGGCGCAGGACGATTTCTGGGTCGGCATCTTCTATCCGAACGTTTATGACCAATTTGAATTCATCGAATTGAAGTAAAGGAGAAAGAATATGAACTACATCATTAATCCGAGCTGGTTCTATTGGATGGGCGTTGTTCATTCCATGCGCGGCTTTATGCTCACGGCATTCATCGTGTCTATCATTATCATTGGAGTGGCGCTGATCATTATTCCAGTAAATGTAAAATTGATTCGAGACTATCCCAGCATAAGCGATGACGAAAGAAAAGTTGTTCGGTTTTTCACAAAGGCAATGAAAGTCTCGATCGGTGTATGCATCGCTTCGGGCTTGTTCTTAGTGTTTGTTCCGTCTAAGGAAACACTCATCGAAATGATGATCGCTAAGCAAGCCACCTATGAAAACGCCACTTGGACGGTTGATACTTTAAAGAGCGCTGTAGATTACGTCATTCAAGCTATCCAAAGTCTGAAGTAAAGGAGAGAAATATGCTTAAAGCAATTCGCGATTTCATTCGCCGCTTTACACACCCTCGAGAATGGTGTCATGAAGAAATGCAAAAGCGCGGTTCAGTCAGCTCAAAAGGCTGCCCAGGTTTGGTTGGCGGAGATTACGAGACTGATTTTTTGCAATACGAATGCATCGGGTGTCCATATATTAATCCCGAGGTGTATTGTATGCATCCGGTGAGTAGCAAATGATGAAGTCTGAACGAGATAAGCTCATCGAGGAGAATTTAAATCTTGTGTGGTACACGATGCGGACTTATTATCCGCGTAGTTTTACACCGGACAATGAACAAGATTTCTTCCAAATTGGATGTCTTGGCCTCATTCAAGCGGCTTCTACTTACGATGAGCATCCTGATCTGTCATTTAGCACTTATGCGGTAAACACCATTCGAAGCTACATCAGTCACGAATTCACATATCTGAATAGGAAACAGCGATCTGGCATAAGCTGTGTACCGATTGATTCTCCTTTGAATGGGGAAGGAGATACACGAACCTATTTAGAAACAGTTCCGGATAATCATAATCGACCGGATCAAGGTTGGTATGATGACCTATCCAAATTCGCGAAAACATTAACTCCTCTTCAGCAGAAAACCTTTGAGAAGATGATGGAAGGGAAAGGCAATGTTCAGATTGCGAAAGAAGAGGGATGTCGTACTTCATGCATCACAGATCGAATTGATCGAATTCGTCTTCTTTTCTCTCGTTACTATGATATTCCTGAATATTATCAAGGGAAAAAAGAATTTCGACCTTGGGGACGGCCAAGAAAGAATAAAAAGGAAATATTATGAAAGGATTGATCATGATCAGGATTGTTCTCGGTGTGAAAGGAGAAGAAAAATGCTCAAAGTAACAAACACAGAAGTCTTTGGCTGGATGGCTGCAATCCGCGGGATGCGGAATCCACGTGGGAGTTGGGAAAAGAGCGATAGTGGATGGCATGGCGAGTTCTTTTATGCAACAGGCATGCCGATCATCGATATCGGTCCCAACGACTTCGCACTCATGAAGAAGCTCGTTGCAGCTGGTTCTGATCACAGTAAATTCATGTGTATGATCCACGTCCAGTGCGACTGGGAGGCTCCTTTCTACTGGTGGAAAGAAGCCGATACGTACAAGGTCGGAACAGTCCGGAACCCCTGCAGTACGATGAATAAGATCACGGAACACGAGTTCACGATCGATATGTTTGCTCATGAACATCTTAAAAAACATGCATTAGCCATGCTACGGTGTACAATCGATGAGCTTAACTATTGGCGAAATATTTACATGCATGGTGGTCATGTTGATAATTACAATGGGACCGATATCGTATACCCTCTCAATGATAAAGACGCCTGGTGGCAGCTCATTCAGCTTCTTCCTTCGAGCTATCTGCAAAAGGCTACGATGGATTTCAACTATGCTGTTCTACGGAACATGTATCATTCCCGCAACCACCATAAGCAGGATGAATGGCGGGAGGACTTCTGCAACTGGGTTAAGACACTCCCGTATTCGGAGCTGATCACCATGACCAAGGAAGAACTGCTGGAGAGCGTTAAGGAGGAATAACGATGTGTAAAAACTGCGTTCATGAAAACGTATGCCGATACAAGACGGAGTTCGAGAATCTGAAAAATGATATCGCCAAAGTCACTCCAACGTGGGCTCCGGATCGCTATGTCATCTCCATCGAGTGCAAAAATTTTCATAGAGGAACTATCGTGCAGAGGCCGGTTATTGACTACAACAAACTTCCCGGAGGTAACGGATTAAGAAATCAGGGCCTCGTTTTCCCAGACGCCTGCGAACACATAGAAAAGGAGGAAGCATAATGGAAGACGTTATCACTCGTTTCAAGAAAGCCTGGGCCGCCTTTGTTCGAACTTGGAGATTTGAAAAAGATGTTGGCTCGACAACGGAACGCGTTCGTAAAGAGGTTGAATACGCCATCGAGTGTGAGCGAAAAAGCGCAGTCGAAGAAAACGACTATTCCTTCTTGGATTACGTTGTCGAATGCTATCGCTCTGCTTTGCGAGCCTATGAAACCATGGCAGCGGATGGGCATTCGGGTATGAGCTGGGGGTTGACGCGTCAGATATTCAATCGTTTAGCCGAAGGAAAACCTTTGAAAGGGCTGAATTCTTATCCGGATCGTCCAGAAGAATGGGGAGAGCGAAGCCATTGGACAGTTGACGACTGTGCCGTGCTTAGCAACATTCGATATCCGGCTCTTAGTTATCGAGTAAATGCAAGCGGCAAAGCAATCTATCATGATACCGATCGCTGGGTATTTGAGGCACCCGATTGTCCGAATATTCCTTGGCACAACGGTTTTCTCTCAAACTACTTGGATGAGAAGTTCCCCATTCAGTTCCCATATAACCCCATTACAATTCATGTCCGCGTCGAGGAGATTCTGACCGACCCCGCACATGGCGATTATGACGCGCAGCATATCATCGACTTTGCGGACCCGGAAACCGGCAGAAAGGTTTGTGTAAATGCCTATTTCGAAGAGGTCGATGGTAAGTGGCAGGAGATTGGTAAGAAAAAGTGGTATGCCCTGCGGAAAAAGCATGGTGAACGTCTTGCTGCGATCTTAAGGGCAAAGGAGGAGTAAGGTGGACGTTATCTTAATCATGTTCGGGATTATTCTCGGTGTGGGTCTCTTAACGATCGTTGGTTGCTTCTTTTACTATTATGAGGAGGACCAGAAACTTGATCGTGAAGCAGCACATAGTCTTGCCTATGTCAAAAATCTTCGAGCACAGCAATGGTGTTCCGATGCGATTGGTCGAGCATTGAATGATGTTCTATTTTGGAACAACCTCGCTCAGATTTATTTAGATGCGGGTTTGCTGGATGAGTGTCGGATATACTGCAGTATGGCCTATGATATTTTAGAGGGTATTACGGGTCGTTCTGATAAGCCGTCTATTTATATTCCAAGGACGAGCAAAGAATCGAGGAGAGACGCGAAATAAACAACCTCTTTAGTGGAACAACAAAGGAGGTTTTGTTATGAAAACATTACAGCAAAAAGCAAAGATCGTATATCGGTTCAGATGCTTCAAATGCAGGAGTTTGTTTGAAATGACGGAAGAGGAAAAGCTGGATAATGACTGGCGGTTCGATAGTCGTCCGAATAAGGATGACTTAAGAGCAAAAGGTCAGCATCCGCGGAATTCCCTTGATAATTTCAACTGTCCTGTTTGTAACGAGGTGTCATTTCCGAAGAAGGTCGATATGCAGAAAGTTGCAATCATGGATGACGGAACAGAAATCAATTGTTGATGCGGGGATTGAGCTCTAGGAAACTAGGGCTCTTTTCTTTTTAGAAAGGAGTAACAATGGAAACTAGAATTGAAAATTGGAACGGGTATGATATTCGTTTCGTGAATCTCGATGGGGACTGGTATGCAGTTCTCAAGGATATTTGTGACGCATTGAAACTTAAAACATTTGATGTGTCTCGTCGTATTCCGGAATCTTGCATGGAGCGAGTTTCTATTGACGTATCTGTTATGGGTTCAACGAGCAATAGATATTCTCGCGATCCGGTTAAGCACATCACGAAGGACATGATCGGTCGTGATATTGGTCGAAAGCCTGGCGATAATATCACTCGTAGCATGCTCGTCATCAATGAATCCGGTATCTATGAAGCGCTCTTCGCTTCTCGCAAGCTGGAGGCTCGTAAATTCAGACAGTGGACGGCCGGAGTTCTGGGAAAGCTTCGGAAGACAGTTGGCCTGGAGGGCTATGAAGTGCTGCGGATGACTGATCCGGACGTGCAGTGCCAGATCGATTATATTCTCGATTCTCTTTACTATGATGAGGAGACGGGGAAGGTTATGCGATCGGTCACGGTTGCTGGCGGTGATGTTGAACAGGAGGAATTTCTGTGACAAGGAAAGAGTGGATGGAAAAGAATCTTCCGGCATACATTAATGATCATGCCAATGGTGGCGTGATTGGTTGTCCTACGAGTTATCGTGAGCTCATAAAAATTGATCCAGGTGTCCTTACCAATAAGCCATGCAAAGGATGCCATGAAATGAGTGCGTTTGTGTGTGGATTATGCTGGAATATAGAGCTGAATGTTAAGGAAGAAAGGAGCAAAAATATGACTCGTCGTGAATTTGTAATTAAAAACTACGGCAAAGAGGTTGTGGACGACCTTATCTTCTGTGGAATTCATGGTTGTCCTGGTCACTATCCGAAGCTTGTCGCACTTGATCCTTCGTGTAACACATTATGTGTTAGACAGCCAAGCTGCAAAGACAACGGCCTTACTTGTATGGAATGCTGGAATGCACCGATTCTCCAGCGGCCGAACGATGAAGTCCCCATGCCGGTCATTGGCGGACGGTTTTGGACATTTGTCCGGGTGAATGTTTCTCCCAAGGCCGATCTCCTGGTGGTCGGAAGTTTTGTCATCGTCGCGTTGATGAAGGCCAATGCTGAAATCCGAGTGGTCGCAAAGGATGAGACGTTGGATCTGGAATACATTTTCTTCTATGATCCGGAAAAGAAGTGCATTCGAAAACTCCCGAGCGATGGGACTCTCGAAAAGGAATATCCCAATGTCGACTTCACGATTTACTGGGATGAGGAATCTATGAACAATGCAAAACGCGGGATGGTCACCGACCGCGAATATGAAAACCAGTATATTCTGCTGACGAAAGGAGAATCGAAATGACTCGTCGTGAATTTATGGAGAAAAATCATCCGGATGTAGTGGGTGATACCTTTAGAGGAGGTGTTCTTGCTTGCCCGCGTAATTATCGGGATCTTGCGGACATCGATCCATCTGTAGCTGAGTATAGTTCGATCCGCTGCGGTATGGACCCCGAATGCACCGCTTGCTGGAATCAGGAGATTCCGGGGACAAAGAAAACCCATCCCCATGGATTCCGGCTGGAAAAGGTGGAGAAAGCAGTGAAAGAAGCTGGCCTTTCCATCAAAGAAGCCATTGATCGAGCCACTTGCGACTGCGATACCTGCGCTCATCAGGATGTTTGTCGATTCGAATGTCAGTTCCGCGGGATGACGAAAGAGATGTACCTGCACTGTATCGAGGAAACGGCTCGGTACAATATCCCGGAACTCGGAATTCAGATGCGGCCGCTTCATTGTAAGCGGTATGAGCCATCACCGACTATCGAGGACCTAAATACTGCGGTATTCCATCTTCAGGCACAGCACCTGACTGATGAGATGGTTCAAAAGATCTTCGGTGAGGAGTACAAGGTGAACGAGTAATGGATATTATGAGTCGTGTATTCCTCGTCAATGAGGTTAACTTATATCCTCCTTCCGAACGACGGAAACTCATTTACATCCACTCCAAACTGGTCACTTCTATAGAGGCCAGCTTTGCTCACCAGTGCAAAATATTTATCGCTGGACTTGGCGGAGTGGAAGAAGGGTGTCGATTTGCCTGGGACTCAAGTGCCCATCAATATCGGATGGTCGACAAATGGAATCAGTTTAGCATGATACCGGTATTCCAAAGCTATGCAGAAGCTCGCAACTGGGCGGAAGAACGAATGAAGGAAGCCATTGCGGAGGGCTATATCGTGGCATTCCCAGAACGCAAGACAACCAAAAAACAATCAAATCCACCGACGTGGAATCGAAAGGAGTAAATCGTATGACCCCTTGTGACAATTGCATTCATTTCCCGATTTGTAACATTCGGGAAGACTATCGTCAGCTACTTGTCGATACGGAGCCGTTGCAGAAGAAATACCTAGGATTTGAAGTCATGGCCAACTGTAAGTATTTTCGAATCGATTCTAAGAAGACTATAAGAGGAAATGAGGAGATGAATCGTTTATGATGGACATGATGGAGTACCGGCATAAAGCGATGGCCTATTTAGGCCCTCTCCCGGCCTTCTCAACACTTGCTGGTGAAGAGGAAATCTATGGTGTAAGTTCGGAAGGCGCCCCGGTCAAAGTGTGCTCTAAGAGGCTTCTAGAGGCCGTTATGGGGCTTAACGGAGAGGCTGGAGAATGCCAGGAAATCGTCAAAAAGGCTATGTTCCATGGCCACGAACTCGATATCGAGGCTCTTTTGCTGGAGGCGGGCGATGTCCTCTGGTATCTCACGGAGCTCTGCAATGAACTCGGGATCAGTGTGGACACCATCGCTAAGCTCAATTTGCAGAAACTGAAAAATCGATATCCGGACGGCTTCACCCATGAGGCCAGCCGTGAAAGAAAGGAGTAAATCATGATCACGGTATTATTAGCTATCGCTCTAGGCTTAGTCCTCTTGGCCGAATTCATAGACGGATCCACAAACAAATTCGGTTTTCTCGCCGTTGTTCCTGGCGTTTTGGGTGCCATCTTCGCCGTTGTATTTGGCATCTGGACCCTTTGGAATATCGTCACTGTTGCTTCTGGATTCGGGATTCAAGAGAAAATCGAAATCTACGAAAACCAGAATGCACAAATTGAGCAGTCTATTGACGCGGCGGTCAAAGCCTATTGCGAGCATGAGCAAATCACTTATGTACAGATGTCGGACGGCGCCGTTGCTCTTGTTGCGGCGGCTTATCCCGAGCTTGCTAGTAGTGAACTTGTCAAAACTCAAATGGAGGTTTGGACATCCAATTCTCATGAACTGAAAAAAATGAAGTCCAAGCTTGTTGATTTCAACAAAGCTCGCTATTTCTTATACTTCGGAGGTGAGTTAAGTTGACTTATTGGCACGTTGAAATTACATTAGAAGGCGATAAGCGTTATGCTGCCGATATGCCGAAAAAGAGTCCTGATCAGCAGGTGACAGATGTTATTCAGCAGATCTGTGGGGTTCCCTATCCGGTATTTACAGACTCCAAAAATGAATACACGGTCATCAACACAAAGAAAATCATCCATATGAGCATCAAGGAGGTAACTGAATGATCAAATACTTCTTAATTGGCAATCTGATCCTCTCCGTTTTGTGCTTCGCATACCATTTTGACCGATTTGCGAACTCTGATGAGGAGACAGAGCTCATCTATTACGAGAAATTACTCATGGAATTCGGCTTCTTCTTCAACTCTCTCGTCATTTTGGTCGTTTCCCTTCTCTTTGGTTGGATTTAACAACCCACATTTTTGATATTTTGGAGGTTTTATCATGAAAGATTTCATCTGTTTGCTGCTTTTTGGCCCCTTCTGGCTGATCTACAAGCTCTGTCGGTGGCTTGGGAGACACTGATATGAACAAATACCAGAGAAGAGAGTCTCGAATGATTAAACGGATGCACAATGACGTTGATTTGATTGGGATGCCATTCGATTTTGATCATTATAAGGCGTTTCGTCGTGGTATTCGAAAAACGACTCGAATGCTTATTAAAGCGAACAACGAAGCTCATAAAAAGGCGCTGTCAATTGAGGTGAAAAAATGAACAAATTCCAGAGAAAAGAGTCTCGAGACATCCATAGAATGATTACATATTATCCAATTCGATATCAAATGGATGCAAAATACAAAATTGTAAGGCGAAATCTTCGAAAAGCCGCTCGAATTCTTGAAAAGCGGAACAATCAAGCCCATAAAAAAGTGATTCGTGGCATAGATTTGGCAAATGGAAGTGACCAAACGGCTTATATTCGCCAAGATTTATCCAATGCCATCTGCATTACCAAGCCAATCGAGGTGAAAAATGAGTAAATTTGGAGATAATTTGGCTCGGCGACGAGAAGAAAGAGGGATGACACAGCGTGAATTGGCCGAGATTTCTGGCGTTCCGAAGGGCTCCATTGGCAATTATGAGGCCGGACATTACCTCCCACGGATCGGAAATATCCTGAAACTTGCGAAGGTTTTAGGGAAAGAGATCGTTGTGAAGGAGGACAATAGTGATTAGTTCGAAAGACTTTGGTCAACTGATTTGCAGTCGTCGAATGAAGCTGGGCTGGTCTCAGGCAAAGCTCGCGGAACGGTTGGTGGTAAGTGCTCGCGCTCTTCGAAATTGGGAGCATGGAATCACCATTCCAAATTTCTTTGATGGACTTCGTTGCTGTCGAGTGCTGGGGATCGACCCGACAGATTTGATGACTCGTCGGTGAGTAGAGAAAAGAGGGGGACGCTGAGAAATCACGCCCTCTTCTTTTTTGCCGATTTTTAGTACTGTTGAGAGGCTGTTTATGGACTGATTTTAGACTGTTTGTGGACTGTTTGTGGACTGTTTAGAAGCCGTTTATAGACTGTTTCGGACGGCATGATCATGCCTAAAATATGCGGAATAACTATTCCGAAATTTAAGGAATAACTATTCCTCTATTTTAAGCTGTTTTTTCTCTCAAAAGTTGAAAAATCGGTCCAGCGAAAAAAGTGGCCATTTTTGAGGAATAGTTGTGCCTTAAAAATAGGAATAGTTTGCCCCGACTTTTTTGTTGAGCGAATGTCCAAAAAACCCAGTAATATCAGGGGTTTCGGGGTTTTTTGCATGCGGAAACTTCGTTCCGAAAAGTTTAAATTTTAATTTTTTTTTCAATTACACGTAGGAGTTTTAAACATATATAGTAATATAGGCGAAAAAATATTTTTTGAACTTTTAGGAACGATGATTCCGCATACTTTTTGTTGATATTTTGGCCTAAAGGAAGCGGAAGGATCTTTCCGCGCGAAAAAAACATGGTATTTAATGGGGGGAGAAGGGAAATGTGTCCGATTTAAGTAAGACACACACCATTCAGACTCTTTAAAGTTTTAAGAGAGGAGGAACTCACTTGGTAAAGGAAAGAGACTTTCAAGCAAAACTGATCAAGGAAATCATGACTCGGTTTCCTGGAGCACTTGCTTTCAAGGTCGAAACCTACATACAAGGATTTCCCGATCTCTTAGTTCTTTACGGCAAGCATTGGGCAGCGCTCGAGTGTAAAAGAGGGGCACGCGCAGCGCACCGTCCGAATCAGGACTATTGGGTGGCCTTTCTCAATAAGATGTCCTTTGCGGCCTTTATCTCACCGGAGAACAAAGAGGAGGTACTGCATGATCTTCAACGATCATTCAAAACTCGTAGGACAGCACGCATTCCTCGGAGCAAGCAAGTACCATTGGCTCAACTACAACGATGAGAAGTTAGCGAATAGTTTCTTTAACTATCGCGCTTCCGAAGAAGGTACGAAGCTTCATGAGTTTGCAGCGCTGTGCATCAAGCTAAATCAAAAGTTGGCAAGATCAAAGAAAACTTTGAATCTCTATGTCAATGACGCTATTGGATTTCGCATGACACCAGAGCAGGTTCTGTACTATTCGGAATATTGCTTTGGGACCGCAGATGCTATTTCGTTTCGTGATGACTTTCTAAGAATTCACGATTTGAAAACCGGTGTTACTCCGACTCATATGGAACAGCTTATGATATATGCTGCTCTTTTCTGTTTGGAGTATGACGTGAGTCCGTTTGATATCGGAATAGAACTTCGAATCTATCAGAATGACGACTGCCGAATTTGTGTACCCGATCCAAATGATATTCGCGCAATCATGAATCTCATCGTGAGGTTTGACAAGCAACTTCGAAAACTTGATAAACAAGGAGGCTAACCATGGATATTTATGATCCCGTTCTCGGAGATCCTATTCTTGACGGGGATGCCTCCATTGAGGCGGAAATTTTAGCCCATTATGGCGTTAAACGAAGATCTGGGCGCTATAAATGGGGTTCTGGTGAAATTCCTTATCAGCATGAACCCTGGTTTCAGGGAACAGCGGATGCTATGCTGGCTCGTGGTGAAAAGCCTACTATTCTGGATGCTGAGAAAGCATTTCTGAAGCGTGTGGATGAACTTCGAGCAAAAGGATGGGATCCGTCTGGCGAGAATATTCGCAAAGAGTTCAATATGAGCTCTACCGACTATCGTGCTTTCTATCAGCTCTCTCAGCATGAGCAACGTCGAGCAGAAGCCGAACGAGCGAAACAACTTCGAGCAGAAGGCAAGTCTCTCCAAGAGATCACGGATATTATGGGTTACAAGAATGACTCATCGATCCGTACTCTGTTGGATGAGAAAGTTGGTGCTCGTGCGAATCAGGCCATCAGCACGGCTGAAGTTCTGAAAGAAGAACTTAAGTCAAAGCCCTATTTGGATGTTGGTGCTGGCGTTGAACGAGAACTCGGCGTTTCGGCTGGTAAGTTGAATGAAGCCCTTACTATGCTGGAGCTTGAAGGATATGAAGTTCACGGTGTGGGCGTTCCTCAGGTAACAAACCCCGGCAAACAAACAATCATGAAGGTTCTTTGCGAGCCTGGAACTACACTTGGCGATGTCTATAGGAATCGTGATGATATTCAGCAAGTAAAAGATTACCATTCGGAAGATGGCGGATTCAATTACTTCAAGCGTGAGTATCCGGCAAGCATCGCATCCGATCGAATCAAGATCAATTATGGCGATCAAGGCGGCACATCGAAAGATGGTGTCATTGAGATTCGTCCTGGTGTAGAAGATTTGAATCTGGGGCAGTCTCATTATGCTCAGGTTCGTATCATGGTTGATGGAACCCACTATCTGAAAGGCATGGCAATGTATTCGGATAATATTCCGGATGGCTACGACATTGTCTTTAACACCAACAAGAGCTCCAACAAAAGTAAGATGGACGTGCTTAAAAAGATTCAGGATGATCCTGACAATCCTTTTGGTGCAACCATCAAAGCCAACGGTCAGTCTCATTACATCGGGAAAGATGGTAAAGATCATCTCTCTGCGATTAATAAACTGAAAGAAGAAGGAGATTGGCAAGATCAATCGATCAACTTATCTTCTCAGTTTCTTTCCAAACAGCCGATGTCTTTGATTAAGAGACAGCTTAATCTTACTTATGCTGATCTTGAGGATCAGTATCAAGAAATCATGGATTATACGAATCCTACGATTAAGAGAAAGCTTCTTCTCGATTTTGCAAATTCTTGTGACTCTGCTGCTATACATCTGAAGGCAGCTGCTCTTCCGAGACAGAAGAACCAAGTCCTCTTGCCGATTGATGAACTCAAAGACAATGAGATCTACGCTCCGAACTATAAGAATGGCGAACGCGTTGTGCTGATTCGTTATCCTCATGGCGGAACATTCGAGATCCCTGAGCTGGTCGTTAACAATAAGAACCCCGCTGCTAAGAAAGCATTGGGTAATGCAATCGATGCCGTAGGCATTAACTCCAAGGTCGCAGAACGTTTATCGGGCGCAGACTTCGATGGCGATACTGCAACGGTCATTCCTGTCAACGATAAAGTCAAAGTTAAGACAAGTCGTCCACTTAAGGAATTGGAAGGCTTCGATCCTAAGGCTGCTTATTCGACAGAAGGCAAGACCGGCGTTAGGTTGATGAAAGAATCCGAGAAGCAAAATCAAATGGGTACTGTTTCTAACCTAATCACGGACATGACTCTGAAGAATGCTCCTCCTGAAGAGATTGCTATGGCTGTCAAGCATAGTATGGTAGTCATTGATGCAGTCAAGCATAAGCTAGACTACAAGCAGTCTGAGAAGGACAATCATATTGATGAACTCAAGCAGAAGTGGCAAGTTCGGTATGACGAGAATGGTGAACTTAAGGCAGGCGGAGCTTCTACGCTTCTTTCTCGTCGTAAGCAAACGGTTCGCGTGCCTGAGCGTAGAGGTTCTGGTCGTATTAATCCTGAGACTGGTGAAGTCGAGTACAAAGAGTCTGGTCGTACTTACTACGACAAAAAGAGTGGAAAGATCGTTCCGGCTATGACAAAAGTGTCGCAGACTCTTTATACTAAGGATGTGAACGACCTCTCGTCGGGTACCCCCCAGGAAAACGCCTATGCGGACTACGCCAACAAAGTAAAGGCCCTAGGCAATCGAGCTCGACTTTCGTATCTGTCTACAGAAAAGCTTGAGCGTTCTCCTGAAGCTGCTAAAAAGTATACTTCTGAAGTGCAGAGCCTTAATGACAAGATCGATAAGGCTGCCCGTAACGCCCCTAAAGAGAGGCAAGCTCAAATCAATGCCAATGCTGTTGTGAAGGCAAAGGTTGAGGCTAATCCCGAGCTCTATACGGAGAAAAAGGCATATAAGAAGCTTAAGCAGAATTCGATTAATGATGCTCGTGCCGATGTCGGCGCAAGTGGTAAAGGAACTCGGTTTACCATCACTGACAAGGAATGGGAAGCCATTCAGGCAGGTGCCGTTAGCGACAGTAAACTCATGCAAATTCTTAGGTATACTGATCAAGATGCCCTTAAGGCTCGTGCTATGCCTAAGACTACCACTCAGTTAAGCGATACCAAGGTTCAGAAGATTAAATCCATGTCTGCGAGTGGATACACCAATGCGGAAATAGCCGAAGCCCTTGGTGTTTCTACATCAACGATCTATAACTACATTAAATGATGTGTTGAAATGAGGTGAATTTCGACTAAATGAGAGTTGTTGCTCTGTCCACAAAAGATAATCCTTTCAATCCAATTACTCAATTCGATGATTGGTATCGTTTTGACATGGACAAAGGTTATTCTTCTTGTTCTTATTTGGCTCGAATCACGAATCCTTCTGAATCTAATAACGAAGCTGCTAATGTTGACGATGTTGAGTCGGCTATCGATGAGATCATCAAGTATGATCCATTTGATCGTTACATTAAGGTTGTCGAAGAAGTTCAAGAAGATTCGAATTCTGAGTCTACAAATGAACAAACATAACTTCTTAACTGTATCTTCTCAATCATCTCTGCTTTCATTCTAAGAATTAGAAAGGACAATTAAATGACTTTTCATGTTGTCTTTGACTTTGTTCCAAACAAAAAAGAAATAAATGGGGTCAAATATAATATAAAAAGCATATGGGGGGTCACGAAAATATCAACCCCCCTCC
>ERZ1034925.62-NODE-62-length-62268-cov-8.150853_pt1 | contig 62268 bp, 109 predicted proteins | sample MGYA00520687_ERZ1034925 | MGnify/ENA primary metagenome ERZ1034925 (study PRJEB33766, sample SAMN09781758) | gut metagenome | biome: gut microbiome | host: Homo sapiens | place: Madagascar | study: EMG produced TPA metagenomics assembly of the PRJNA485056 data set... | reverse complement strand
GGCTTAGTTAGATTCGTTACAACAACAAAACGTTCACCATCTTTTATTACTTTAATGAAACGATGAAAAGGATCAACTTTCATAATTTCATCAATTGCATTACTAATTTCTAATGAATTGTCAGCATCAGACAAAGCATCAGAAGTTCTTGCGAAAGAATCCAAAACACCACAAGAATTGTAGCCATGAACAACATCAAAAGCATACCATTCATTAAAGTTTGTAAAGGGATTCCAGGGGTCATCTGCGGTAGATAGCATTGCCTGCTTCTCAGTCATACATAGCACCTCCTTACCTGTAGTTGTTGACTGTGGATACGGATACTCCTACGGAGTCTGCTATTTCAGCGGCGGTACGCCCAGAACTCAGCATAGTGCGGATTCTACGCTCCATAGAGGGGGTTACAGTCTGCCCCTGATAGGGCATAGCTCTCTGCTTTACAGCATCCATATCCGTATTGGCCAGTACCCGCATGAGTAAGCTATTACTTATAGCGCCAGACTGAATAGCTTCCCATTCTCGATCCGTGATGTCGATCCTAACATCTTGACGATTAGCGCCAAAACGTGCCCGTGCTGCTGCTATTGCCTGCTGACGAAGACGTTTCTCTTCTTTCTTGTCAATGTCAGGATTGTCTTTTTTCTTGTTCTTAATGACAACATTAGCAACAAGCTGAGCTTGACGTTCGCGGGGAGCATTCTTCAGAGCCTTATTAAGTTTTACCTTTAAAGAATCAACTTCCGCTTCGTAAGTTTTTTCAGCAGATCGATTAAACTTGGCGCTAGGAGTATCCAGGTACTCTTTTCTAGCCTTATTCGCAAGTGCTTTCATCTGATTGGCATAATTCGCATAAGCCCGCTCCGTAGGGGTATCAGCATCAGAGATAAGGGTCCTGGCATCCTTGGTTTCCGCCATACGGGTAGAATTCTCCTGAGCAAGGACGACCTTACCGTTTTTATCCGTATAGGTTCGACCGGTCTCACGATACTTCTTTTCGCCAGTCTCCCGATCAGTATCTCTGTCGATACTGAAATTCTTTCGTTCAGGAACCAGCTTTGGACTCTTTGCTTTAGAAATCAGCGTTGAGACGCCACCACCGCCCTGATAATCCTTTTTCAGAGCATCGATATTCTGCTCCTGATAACAGCGTTTATAGTCAAGATTGTGCTTCTCGGCGTCGATAATACACATACTGTACTTAACGGCACGTGCAATCTCGTCCATAGGAGCACCCTGCAAGGTCATATCAGTAATCAGATTCGATACAACACCCATTTGCTTCTGTTTATAATCGCTGTTGATCTTTTTGAGACCGGGGTAGCCCTTGTATTCAACCTTTGGATCGAACCCCTTCAGAGCATCCAGAGTTTTATCCGTGCGAATCCTAACTTTGTCATTAACAGGAATAACAAGAACCGTGTCTCCATCGAAATCCGCACCAGAAAGCTGCTCGGCAACGGTAGAACTAATACCAATAGCGTCCTTAGCAGCAGGACCGATTGAGCTTTTGCCCTCTTTATTACGATTATTAACTCTAAGTTTAGGAATCTCAAAGATACCGGCATGCGGAAAGCGAATCAAAACAACCTCTTCGCCATCACGATACTGTGGCGCATAGACCTCAGTGTCCTTGATGGTTGTAAGAGGAAGAATAACCTGAGTCGCCTGCCTTGGGAATGCAGCAGCTTTCAGATTTACGGCAGCCGTATCACAATCCTCGGCATAGCTCTCAAGAAGCTTCTTTTTTACAGCAGGATTGGTGAGGGACAGAATCTCATCAAGTTCTTTCTTTCGTGACTCGTAGGATTCGTTAAGCTGACGTTTGATGAGTGGAACGGGCTGCTTTGAAAGCATCTGCGCAGAAAGAGTCTTGGCATACTCAGCCCAGCCGCCTTCTTCGTTGACAATATTCATTACGCCCTGTTTTTCGTTCCCATCTCCAGAATTGTAAAACAGCTGCTTCTTAATTGTGGCTCCAAAAGGATTCGCAGGATCAATTTGACCGTCCGCAGTACGTTTCATTGGCTTTAAGACAGTATTATCCTTCGGGCCAAGCATCGGAACATCTTCTGTCTTATTCGTGTTAAAGACAACATCAACACCATCAGGAAGGTTGTCGGAATAGACAGCCATACCCTTAAGATAATGAGTTCCGTCAACCGCTATACGAACCTGAGCGTAATTCGCTTTGCCAAGGGAAATATCATCGACGCCTCTTCTGAGTTCAATTGTGCCATCCTTTTCCAAACCACCCTGGTCACGATAACGAACCTGAATGCGACTGGAGTCAAGACTAACAGGAGGCTTAAGACCTAGTTCCGTCATTTCGGAAACAGTCTCATAGTCGCCAATAGTCTTAACGGCGTCAAGATTGTTGTAAATATCCTGCTTTGTTGTACCCTTCGGGGCAAGAATTTTCATGGTCGTAAAATTACGCTTATTGGTGGCCTGCTGAAGCTTAATTTCGACAATATCATAACCTTCCTGCTGAAGCATCTTAAGAGCAGTGTCTTTACGCTCAGCTGTAATCTTGTAACCAAGAATATCACTAAGTTCCCGTTCGGATGCTTCTCCGACATCAAGGTACTTCTTGGTAGAAAGCTGCTTTTTCATAAAATCAGCAGTTTTCTTAGTGAGTTCTGTTCGCTCCTTGGCTTGCTCAGTTAGAATAGAACGAACATAACTTTCACCTTTGGGCGGATTCAACCGCTTGCCGATTTCGACATTAGAATATCCATGTTCTTTGAGCTTCATAACCTGAGCAATTCGTTCGGCACGAACTCTATCTTTTGAAATGGATTTCATCTGACGAAACTCAGTAGAAGACATTCCCATTGCGGTTCTGATTTCTGTGTCAGAAAGCCCTTGAGAGCGAAGTTCGCCATAAGAACTTCTAAAGAAAGCTTCCCGTTGATAAGGATTTTCACCAGACCCCCACGGGTATCTGCCAGATCTACGCGGCATCCCATAATGGGCAATTGCTTCTAGGTCTTCATCATCAAGAATATCATCCTGATAATCGTCTACTTCGACATCTTCATTATCGAAAATATCAATGGACTCATCGTCCTGAGAATGTTCATATCCCATTATTCAATCGCACCTCGTTTCATATCAAATATCATTTTGTCGAAATGGATTATTTTATCCATTATTCTCCTGATTTCGGCAGGATCCGCTGTTTCTTCGTTCTTAGCACCTGATTGATAGATCGCAAGCTCTGTATCAATATCTTCCGGATTCACACGATACTCAAGACAGAAAAGAGCAGCATAGATTCTCAACTGAATAATCGATGTAGGACCTTCTCCTGATTTATAATCATGAATCCGAAGTTTCTTTTTCGAGAACTTGATTGTATCTGCTGTACCAAAGCAATTCTCAGAATAATATAATGGCTGCTCTGGTGTCATGCCATATCGAATTGCATCATTGACATACATTGCAATTGTGGAGTTTCCACTAAGCTTGACGCCAAGCTTAATTGCATTTGCCGCAAATTCATGAAGCTTGGTGCCTCGTTCCGCGGCCATTGCGTTGTTGTACGACGTTACAAATTTCTCATCATCATATCTTGTCCAATGGTATTTGCTTGCGCTGAGCAGAGCATGCTGCCCGATAAGATTTCTATGGGGGTTAAAAACAAAGGGCATCGCGATTCTCCTTTCTAAAAACAAAAAGAACTAAGAAAAATAATTTCTTAGTTCTTCAATGATTTCATTCTTGTTCTCAGGAAAAATGAAAGCTCCATAACTTCCCATATTCAAAGCGCTTTGAATGTAATAGTCCTGATTTGGTTGGTGGATCTCATTACGACTTTTTTTACATTCAAGAAAAGCCCACTTGTTTCCGACAAAAATGGAGAGGTCTGGAATCCCCTGCAAATAAGAAGAATCATTCTTCAATATAACAGCATTTGAAAAAATAGCTTTCAACTCTTTAATCAATTCTGCTTGAAAACTGTTTTCTCTTTTCATTCCATACCTCCTCAAAATATAAAAGAAAACGTAAACCGTCTTCCTCTCTATTACATGGGTTGTAATTTTTGCGAGGCTAAAAAAGAAAAAAAGAGAACCACTTGTAAAAGCAGTTCTCTTTCGAAATATCACTTCTTAAATAATTTCCTGATAAGAACATGGCCATCGACATCATAGTCAACTTTGCCTTTCCAATCGCAGATCCATAACGACATTAACCCTTTAATAGGAACCCATATATATACTTTATCGCATTTCCCATAAGAGAGAAAAACGCACATAATAACTATATATGGTGCTTCCAAAATCACAAAAGTTTCGTCGATAATGCTCAAGATCATTACCAAAATCATTTCTAATGCTTCTCTAAATTTCTCCATAATAATACCTCCAAAAAAATATTTAATTAGGATTATTTCCCATTACATGGATTGAAAAAAATGCGACCTTATACAAGGAGAAAAAAAGAAGACCCGTTGTAAATTTAACGAATCTTCTTTTGTAGAGTTAATTCAATTCAACCAACATTTCAATTACTTCATCTTCAGTCAATCTGTTTGCCCAGAGGATATCGATCTCTCCTTCGGTCGGATAATGATCGTAGCAGCCACACGCCATATAACCCTTAAAGTCTTCCTCGCCTTCAAGAACAACAACCCACAGTCCATCGGTCTTCCCCATTCTGATCTCGTAATCAGGAACAGGTGCTTCTTTCTCAGAATTACTGTATTCCTCATAATACTTCATCAGTAAGTCGATTCCAATGATACCCACAGGTCTGTCATCTTCAGTCATAGTCAGAGCATTTGCCGGAATTACCAGCGCGCTTACCATAACGATAACCACCAAAGTAGTAACAATAATCTTCTTCAACATAATACTAATCTCCTTTTAATAAATAAAATTTGTTAATGAGAATTATCTTCTCTTCATTAAATGGAATGTAATAATTGCGACATCATAAACAAAGCAAAAAAAGAGAACTCTCCGTAGAAAGTCCTCTTTTGAAAATATCAATTATTCGATTTTCGTTTCTCCTTCCAAAATTCGCATGTCGCCTTGACATCTTCCTTAAACCTCTGCGCATCTGCGTCCATTTCATTCAGCAACTTGTGCAAACGTATCAGAAGGACACCAAGTGTCACACCGATAATCATTCCAGCAAGAAACATAATAAATTCCTCCTTTAATATTGTTCATTAAAGGGATGGAAATTTCTGCGAACAAAAAAAGAAAACCACCTGTAAAATATCAAGTGGTTTTCTCAATAAAGAATTATTCTTCTTCGGTTACTTCATTAGCACCATAAATAATAGCACCAACTACTTTTCTTCTTTCTCCTTTCGCGTCCGTAACATAACCAGTATCTGCTGCCTGAGAAAACATACGATCAAACTCTGGGCATTCATCTCGATTCATTCCGAGTAACCGAACGGGCTTATCATAATCTCCAAACGCTTTTGCATCAGCACATCCTAAACAGGCGTCTGTAACATATTTGTCTTTCAACTTGGTATTCCATTTCAGTTCATCGCAAACTACACCGACAAATACACCAATAAGGTATGTACCATAGATAGCAGCACCAATCTTCACGGATAAAACAATCTCATCTTTGTTCTCCTTCCAATAGTTTTTTGCTTTTTCAATGCACTTCATAAAAGTACCTCCAATAAAATAATTTTGGGGATATGCCCCATTATATAATCTGTATTTTCTGCGACCATAAATATCCATAAAAAGGAAACCACTTGTAAAAGCAGCTTCCTTTTCTTCGAACTAATTTTTTGCCTTCAGAGCTATGATTACTCCGGCTGTAATTAACCCGTCGTATGCAGCGGTATACCACAGTGATCGCAATGGTGCGCTTATTTCCGTCGGTCCTACAATAAGGAAATACACGCACAGCACTTGCAGAATCACAAACATGGCAATACCATTGATTCGCAACACGTTAATCATATACCCTCTAAAAGTTCTCATAAATATCCTCCTTAAGTTTTTGTTCTTCATTAAGGAAGTTGAAAATGTTGCGATTTTGGTGGGCGACTCAATATTTTTATTTCAAATATTCATGCTTGCTTTCCTTCGATTCAATATATTTGGAATAATACTCGTTATGCTTCTTAATTCCATGCTTGCCTCTTTCAACAAGGAATCTCGAAACGCCCAACGTGACATCCGCCATCCTGTTATATATCTTTGCAATTGCAAGCCAAAATCTAAATTTCCACATAAAAATCTCCTTTCACATTCGTCGTTTATTTTCTGTCAATTTTCCACTTTGCGGATAAATGGATAGATTTTTTCCCATATTCTTTTATATATTTTAATTTTTCTCGCGTATAATTAGAAAATAATTTAGCCATTTAGCCGCGTGTCAAGACATTTGACACTTGTGTCAGGTGAGTTGACACTTGTGTCAGATGACTTGACAAGAAATCGCGATTTTGCGGATAAATCCAGTTTATCCAGATTTAGCCATTTAGCCACAAAATGGCATTTTTAGCCTCCAAACAGCACTTTTCTTCGATAATTGTCGTAAAACAGCTCCAAATATAAGTAGTTTCTCTTCGCTGCTTTTCCCTGTTCTATCGAGTAAATCTGCTGCCTTGTCATGAATGTCATGTCCGCAATTTCAGCTACTGACAGATTCAATGATATCCTTGTTTGCTTCAATTCTTCTCCAGTCATCATCGATCTCCAAATTCCTTTCTCAAGCGAGTCATTTCTTTATACCGATATCGATCGTAAAACAGCTCAAGGAACAAATAGTATCGCTCTGGTCCTGCCCCTTTTTCCACATTGTAGATAGAGACTTTGCAAATGCCCGTCATTCTCGACACGTCAGCAACTGACAATCTCAGTTCTGTACGAACCTTCTTTAATTCTGCACCGGTCATTGGAATACTAAACCCTCCTCCAAGATTTTCAATACATAATTCTATCAAAACTACGAATGATACATCTTATAGCATCCGAACAAGATTCATTATACATACAGCCAGCTGCATCCAGATATGATGTCAACGCAAACAGCAATCTGATTGCCGAGCCCAGCTCGTTTGATAGTGAACCGAAATAAAGCAAATTGCAGATCTTAAAACGACGTTTCATTTTATTAACTATAAGACCTTCTTCGTTAAACTTAAGAGAGTGATGATCTATTCCACAAACAATGCTGGATAGATCATCAAATATAAACAATAGATTGCGGTACCAATACCAATCAAGCCGCGAATCATAAATATTGTATCTAAGAATATTCTCAAGCTGAATCATTCCAAAGGCCATTGCTTGCCTGAGTGCATCGCCGAAAATCAGGTTGCAGAGCCGAAATCGCATAGAAAGTCTTTTCATACAATTCCTCCTTAGAGTATAAACTCGATATCTTTCCCATCGTCGGTTGGAATATAACTTTCTCCATCCGGCGTGTACATTCCGGCGTTGATCACGGTTTTGAAAGCCTTATCTGCCGCTTTCTTATCACTACCGAAAATATCTTCATATTGCGGGACCGTCACATGCAGAGTTACGCCAAGTCTTGCCCAGATTGTCTTCTCACCGGCTTCCCGTCCGTGAATTTTTGTCGCGCAGCACTCTGGGCAGATAGGATCACCATAACAGGAAACATGCCATCCATCGGGAAGAGGATCATATGCCGTGACATTTTCGTAATATTCTCCATTTTCTCCGGTTATATACTTTCCGGCAATCGCATGAAGAAATACTTCACGACCACAGTACCGGCACTTAACCAACATTCCTTTTACACCGTTCATAACGTTACCTCCAAAATATAATATTCTTATAAAATTAGACTTCCTGTATACACAAGGTCATGCAGCTCCGACATTGCATCCGTGAGTGCATGGCATGCCTGATAAACAAAGTAAAGTTGCCTATCCAGATCTGTCTGAGAAATATAAATTGTCCCATCTTCGACCTGCTCGTCATACTCCTTCTCAAGATCATAATATGCATCCAGAGTCTTAGCTCGCTCTTTGATAAGCTTGCGAATTTTCTCTTCCAGTTTCATAACGCGTGTGGTGACTACGCTATTATGATAAGGAAGAAGATCGAGCGTTCGGATATGAATACGCTTCTTTTGGTCAAGCCATGTTTTCATACCGTATTCCTTAATTTTCTTACGGATGGTAGGTTGTGTTACCCCACACAGATCGGCCGCCTCAGAAACAGTGACGAACGGATGCTTGGCAGAGTAAGCTGGTTTCCATGATGCCATTTTACGTTGACTCTCCTTCCTTGTAAGAAATATCAGGCGCAGGATTCTTATTTGCTGCAATAGCCCTATTCAAAAGATCGTTAGAACTCCTTACGTAGGTTGCAGCACGATATTTACAGTCAACCGATATGGTAAAAGGCCCAGAACCATCGCCGATTCTGAGGCCGTCCAGAGCCTCACAGGAGGTCAGGGCAAACTTACAAAATTCAATATTTTTGCAGATTTTACAGGGATTTGCTACACAACTCATGACATTTTTCTCCTTTTTAAAACGCAATTCTATCCGCAATAAAGCCGTGCTTGCTTGCGAATTTCAGGAAGCTGGTGGTCTCTTCCTGATTCAGAATCATCTGCCTGCTTTTGCTTTCATTAATTATCAATTGCACGAAGTAAGTATTATCATCGAACTGGGTAGTGCTATAATGCACCTTATATGTCTTATTGGTAGATTCCGTCATACTTTTCTTCCTCCTGACGCATAATAATCTTTTTGTGGCCATTTACCATGGTAATCGCAGCATTGGTTTCATAATTAAAAATAAGCAGCTCCTTTGATTTAAGGAGCCGCTTTTTCATATCAGAAATATCTTTTCTTGTTGCATCTTTTGCAAGCATAACAATCAGCCTTTCTTTTTAATATCCGATTTTTTAATCTAATGGAGGGAATAGAACAACTGTTAAGAAAAATCCCATCAATACGATCGTTATGACCGCCCCAATAATCCAATCCATGGTTAGTTCGATGATTAAGAGACTTATAGCTAATGTATAAAGAATTATCAGCCACATGTTATTCCCCCTCTTAAGGCTCTGGTAACTTTCTTGCTAGGAAATTCTGAGAACCGACTTTGTATTGGATACCGTCAATTTCAATTAGTACATATCCACCACTACAATAGTTTAGAACTTTTCCAGGTCCTTCGATACAACCATCGGGAATATAAATCTTGATGTACCAATTGTAAGAATCTTTATCGCTATTTGCGCAGCATCCGGAAAAAATAATAATACAAAGGCAGATCAAGAGAACACACACAGCTATCGTCAATTTTGTCAGCATAATTATTCCTCCTCAACGGCATCCATTATATATCCCTTCATATCGAAGACATACATCATGTCTATTAGCCGCTTTGGCGTAACTCGCTTGTAAACGGTCATTTGACTATCTCTCGGTAAATATAAGTACACGGTAAAGGTGCCATCTCTGCGCTCTTTCACCGTGTAGTGCCTTATGAGATACCGTATTGCAATAATGGATGGGGTGTGTGCGGTTATCTTCTTTACCTTCATTATTACTTCTCCTTAGTTTCCTTCGGCAGGTACTTCTTGAAAACACCATCATATCGAGACATTCCAAGAATATCACAGAAGTAGTGACGGGCAACCGCCATGGCAAGACCTTTCTCGGGGTCATTCGTAGCACCTTCCTGGCATTTCACGACGGTCTTGCATCCATCATTCCAGTAAACGATTGTCGCAGGGCCATTGAAAATAACCTGCTTGATGGGGTTTGACGGAGTGGGTTTCTTGTTGGTGTTTTTCATGGTAGATTCTCCTTTTAACGAATTTTGGTTATGTTGAAGTAGGTCTGCTAATTCCTGTGTGAAAGTTGCGTTAATATAGTCGTGGTAGACATGCTGAGGGGCATAACCGCAATCATAATATAGCTTTACCTCAGGACAACCATGCCTAATTAAAGTATCCGAGGTGAGAATATCTACCTTGCCATCTTCGAAATAGCACCGCTCTTGGAGTTCACAATCGCTTATGTTAAAGAAAACCGAACGAACTTTTTTGGTAATGCCTAATGTAGAATAATTAACAACAGTCATATTTGGCTCAGGAAAACGCCTGGTTCTTAACGGCCATTCTTCTCTTTTTCCGATGAATCTAAGGTGTATAACCGGAACCTCAGAAATATAAGGGACCCCGGAAAATATAACCTCAGCTATTGTATCGGGATACCCAGGAACAAATTTAACAGCTCGAACAAGCCCTATGCGACCTCGATGCTGATCATACAGCTTACTGATTATAGTTGGACGAGTTCCATCCAATGTGTCAGCCAGTTCAACATAGTCCCCACGCCTAATTTTATTTTCCATAAGTTTCTCCTTTTCATATTTTTTGTAATTGTCAATGATTTTATCCATTTCTTTGTATATAGAACTCTTCACGTCTAAAGTCGTTGGTATGACCTTTGATGTTTCGTGGCTGCCAAAGAAACGCATGATTCGGGGTGCGCCGTATATAAAGATTTCTTCTTTAAAAGGGCCATAATATGTTTCATTATCTGTGGCTATACTATAGTAAACACTTATTTGCGTATTTCTTACAAAATTGATATATTTTGCGCACTTCCATGCTCCGATGCAGGTTCGAAAGGTCATCCCGGGTTCCGGAATACTTCCAGATTTGCACACCCCGATTGATAGCAAAAGATCGATAGGAACTTCAGCAATATAAGGTACCCCGCTGAAAATAACCTCCGCGACTTGTCTGGAAGCTCCTCCAACATACTTTACCAGGCGTACAAGACCGATTTTTCCGTAATGCCTCGAATATAATGCCTGTGTAATCGGGACCTCACTGGAGCAGCCATAATAGTCGAGTGTTACATAGGTGCCACGCCTAATTTCGTTCTCCATAATTTTCTCCTTTTCAATTTGTCAAAAATAAAAAGAAGGAGGAGTTGTAGTCCGTCCTTCTTTCACTCATAAATTAAGCGAAATATACTTCATATCCCTCCTCCTTAGCCTTAGCCATTTCTTCGGCTTCGAATTCGTGTTTTTCTTTTCTATCTAAAACACTAAACAGATATATGCACATCAGCATAAATAATCCAAGAGCAACGTTAGCCATAATAATTTCTCCTTTTTAATAAATAAAAATGTTACTAATATTACATAAAGAGTCGCTCTTCTCTTCATTATAATGGTTGAAATATTTGCGATTTTTTGTGGCCACAAAATTAATAGTATCGCTTTGGCTTCCTTTTTCTCCGTTTTACCATCTTGTCACGGATTTTGTATCCACGTTCGTTTATATACAGCCGAACACTTTCGGTAGGCCCTTTCATTGCTTCCCGTTCTTTTTCTGCTAATTTCTTGTCATTAGCATATTCTTCACAGGAAGCATGGCAAGTTGCGGTTCTTCGCGTGCAGCCATGGCAGTGATATGTCATCTCTTGTCCTCTTTCTCATATAATTCGTAAATATCAGACATCATCTTACTGAGCTGAAGCTCGCTCCATCCATCGCGATACTCATAGGTGTAGGTGTATCCACCACGTTTCAAATCTTTTGAGATGCACACTGTAACACGATCGCGAGGATCGAGACTGTCACCTTCATAAAACATAAAAACATGGATGCCAATTGAAACTAACCTCTGTAGCTCCTTGATAGGCTGCCATGATCCAAAATACATATAAAGGCGATCCGGGTATTCCTGAAAGATGGAGTCGTTAAAATTAACCTTTGTAGGCATCATCCAATCCTCTCAAGCACGTTTCCATTCGTTCTTAAGAGGACAGAGCCCCATTCAGAGAATTCAGGATAGGTGAAATTGTGGACATATGCAATCGGACGCATTTCCTTCAAATCCTCTCTTTCTTGCTCCCAATCAGACTCGTCAGAAGAAATCGTGAGAAGGGTGAGCATGTCGCCAAGTTCTCCATAACGGTTATAAATTGCGGCGTATACTCGGCAACCATATGTACCCTCAACCGACTCTACAGCTTGCTTAAGAGCATCATTACCTTTGAGAATATAAAACCGATCCACATGGTACCCATTCCCGTTGAAGAAATCTCCATAGAATGGGATAATCCTAGTACCCTCATCCATCTCAAAGTATGCATATGTGATTGTAGCAGGGTTACCAAGAATATCCAAACGGCGTTTTTCTTCTTTGGCAAAAGTGGCTATCATATTTTCAGTCATTTCTCTAATTCCTCCTTTTTACGCCTTACCATCGGGAATATCCATCCAGTCATTGTATTTACTCCAATCTGATCGTATTCAAGTTTCCACTTCGGGTAAGTTTTTTCACAACGCATGCAGGTAAAGTGTGGGTCTTTTCCACCGCTCTTATCATATAACGAGCCGCCACATGAGCAATTTACATGTCTATAACCGCCCTCGAAAGCTTTGAGATTCATAATGACCTCTAAAACTCTTCGGTAGATAATATCATTAGGATTCCCAGCATACCTGGCTTCTGTGTTGAGATTAATCGTCTTGCTGCTGTAGTATTCTCCGGAATGAACCTTTATTCTTACACAATTTTCTTCCAACGGAATAATATCCAGTTCATATCCATACCCCCGAAGTAATTCGATAATCTTGATAATATCAAATTTCATTTCTATCTCCACCCGATAACTTCATATTCAGGATACTTTGCAGCGAATCTTTTGATGGCCTGTCCGCCGTTCTTTGCTCTTACTCTCTTGCTATGGATGAACCCACCGTTGATATAATCGTCATACTCCTGATCGGAGTAATTGAAATCAAACGGCAGCGCTGCTTCTTTGGGATCGATGTACTCGACAATAAACTGGAAGGTCATGTTTATTCTCCTTTCGTGTCAGCAACGATTCTGACTTTGTACCCAAGCTTTTTCTCGATTTCATCGAGGGTAAGATCATGAATCTTAGGCTCCACAATAATATCCGTGTAGAAAGCATTGATAGTTTTATTCGTTAAGGGGTCTGTTACATTGTCTTCGTGGAGATTCAGACTCTCAGATATCTTGATAGAAGCAAACTCTTTAAGACCCAATGTCACCATGCTATTACGGTAATCAACGTTCAGTGTATACTTAAGCGAGCATGGAAAATCAACTTTCGGCAGTGTAACCAAATGCTTTCCACGGTTATCCTCATACTCGTATTCAAGGTGCATAAACCACTCGTCGCCCTCACGAAAAATATTAGCCTTCTTCAACATTTTTAACTTCCTCCAATCGTTTTCTTTCTCTTTCGATCTTAATATCAATAGCGCGGTTTACGTCGTAATAGCTGTTTTTCATAGCCATTGTGACATAGTTAATGCATATACAAACATCTGCAAGTTCTTCCAAGACAGCAAGTCGGTTTTCGGAACAATCCGGATCTCGGAGATACTTACTGATTGCTTGAATCAGTTCTGCACATTCCTCCTGTGCTATTCTGAGCTTTTTCTCCCCGCCATCCGTGTCGAAGCTGTCGGTAACAACAGAATAGTATTTATTCCGATTTAGAAGAAAGCCGTCTTCTCGTTTATTCAGTTCATCGAGGAATTCTTTTTGGTTCATTTTGGGGTACCCTCCTTAGTAAAATCATTTCCATGCTTAAACCATTCGAGAAGCGAGCAGCTGCATGTGGGGCACAAGTCAATATAATCATCATTGAAGTATCCGTTTCTTATCAATCTGAAATCGCCTGCTTTCTTGTAGCCACCGTCTCCTTCGTAAAAGTTCCCACACCGATCGCATTTCTTTGCATTCATTTTTATAACCTCCATAAAAACAAAATGAGAAGCAGCGACACAAAAATATAGCGTGTCACCGCCTCTCATATATGTAATTGTAATTTATGCGACCATAAAGAAATGCTTCCAAAGAATCGGATGCCTCTTTATCTTTTCGACCAGTCGCAATGCTACCTCAGCATTTACATTTTCCCAGTTCCCAGTATCAATTACATACCCGTTTTCAGAGATAAGCAATTTCTGGACAAGAATAGAGAATTCAAAGCCGTTGAGATAGCCCTGTATTTCTGCATTATCCAGAATATCACTTGTTTTTTGTGCTGGTTTTAGCACCATTTCTTTATAATATGCTGCTAAAGCACTGCGCATAACATCCGATTTTGTAGAATCAGTCTCTTTGCAGATCTTATCGAGGATGTCATTTTCGTCCTCATTCAATCGGATCCTACATGCGATATTTCTTGTGTTTCCTTTTTGTTTTTCTGCCATAAATATCATTCTCCTTTTAACTATACAAATTTACGCGATTGTGAACTTTTCGTGATCCTGGTTCACAAAACGCTTTTCTCTTTCCTGATATTCTTCTTTTGTAATTTCTCTGGTCTCGCCTGTTTGATCGAAATATCTATTGATCTCCACACGTTCACCATCAGGTTTTATGACGTATAAGACTGCAGTAGTATCCCAATCACCGTTCTTAGGATCTGTAAGACCATAATACATATAAACCTTATAAGGATTGTTCTCAGGACAATAGGGCATAGTAATTGGAAACATTTCATGAATAAGATTGACGATTGCCCCATTATGCCAACCAACTGTTGGGTGATCTATGCAATAAGCAATAACACGATCGTTATCGACATATTTGACAGTTCCATCTGGGTAAATATCTTTCCAGAAAGAGCCCATACGGCTGCATTGTAAATTCTTAACAAGACCGGTGTTGACGAATCCAACTTCGTGCCAAATATCGGGCGTATCCTCGATTGGTGTTAACGGTTTACATTGGACAAGTCGATTAAGAATATTCATTGTAATTCCAATGCTGCAACCAGAATGTTCATCTTCCATAAGGCTTTTGTACGCCTTAAACGCGCTTTCATAACACGCAACGCCGTAATCCCATTCGCTTGGGTCATTGTCGCCGCGCTCACGCTTACATGCAATTTCAATTTCTCTTTTTGCCCATTGTTCCATATAGCTCATTTGGTTTTTCTCCTTTCGAAAATATCAGTTACTCAAACCAACGTTTCCCTTCTTTTTGCGCATAATCCGGGCATTTATCGGCAATATCATTCGGTTCGATTGTGAAAACAAGATCGAGTGAACCATGTAGGTCACAATAATCCTCAGTCCAACCAAGAAATTCTGCTTCACTATGATGTACACAATCGCGGCACCATTTTTTCCCGGCCTTGGCTTTTCTTGCGATCTCTTGACGCCACTCATCATAAGTGTATGTTTTGCCGTTATACGTTATTTTCATCATGTAGCCTCACTTGCAGTTATGACATATCAGTATCTTTTATTCCAAGTTTTTATCTGCTTTTCAATGGGCATACTAGATATAAGCCAAGTGTCCAAATACTTCATATTGCAAGTTCGTTTATGATATGGTCGAATATACATTCTATCCAAGCACACATCAATAATAGATCTTCCGCCACAAAATGGACAAGGCTTTGGCACTTCAAGTCTACTCATAAAGACATCAATTCACAACCTTTCCAAAGAATTCTTCCAAATCGAACCATTTATCCTTGATAATATTGCCAATTTTGGTTACCGTAGAGCCCCAGCCGTTATCCTCGAAGCGAATATACTTTCCGGGAAGGTCCTCCCATTTATCCACGCCGACTACCTCCAAGACCTTGGATATTGCTTCCATGGACTCAGCTCGGAACACTCTTGTCTGAGTGGCAGAGTCGAATTCATCAAGACAATATCCTCCGACACCACAACTGAAACTGTCCGCATCAATATAAATCATGAACGTCATAATTCCATGATCTTCTCGTCCAAGCATTGTGGAACTGATCTTTGCATTTTTAATTTTCATATCATTCTCCTTTTAACCGATATCATAAATGCCAACAACAGCACCCATATCAAGATTTTGCTTTGTGTTATAATGGAAATTATCTAGCTTCTCTCCATTTTCGTCCGTCACACGGATCCGACCAGAGCCATCTCCGTCGACTCGTACGAGGAGATTTCTGCTTGCTCCAGTGTGTCCAAGATACTCCATATGTCTAAGGAGCTTAAGCACAGTGTTAACGTCTTCTTCTCTGCCTCTAATGGTTACTGTTCGTTCAGTCATGAGTTACCTCCTCATATACCTTATCAAAAATATAAGGGTCACATCGATGGATGTCGCCATTAACTTCACGAATGATCCAATCGCCATTTCTAAGACAGTGATCTCCTTTAAGTGTTTGATAACTGATAACAATATATTCGTCATTTAATTGGTATACAGAGCGAATACCTCCGACAAAATCGGCAATCTCTTCGTAATTATCCCCAGTCCATTGAACTGCCTGGACCTTGACGGGTTTCTTTACAAATGTTTTAATCATTCCACCGGCTCTCCCTTCATAAACGCATCGAATTTTTGCTTACACTCCGGGCAAAGAAGACGTCCATATCGCTCAGTATTTCCCCAGCCAATTGGAGGTTCCATATCCCTTAGAAAAGTCGGCTCACGGTCCTTCGGGCGACATTCTTCCATGGTCTTATAGGCAATTTGTTTACATCTATAGCATTCAAATTGGATACAGATTGTTCTTCCGTCTTCTTTGAATCGATCAAACGTCATTTTTATCTCCTTCTACTTCGCAAAGTCTCATAAGTGTCTCCTCACTTGCTAGTGTACAAACTGCCATCGCTATTGTAGCGAGGAGTAATAGCGATGCCGTACCACTTACTATATGCTTCAATGGCGGTCACAATATAATTGACACCAGTTTCTTCATCGGAAACACATAGAGTTCTATATGGACCATTTTCATTTTCCGGCCAGATTTTTATCGGATTATCTTGGGCCGCTTCAACCTCGACCGTACAATACGCTCCAAGGAGAAAAGCAAATATCAGGGCGATGATAATGAATGTTTTACGCATTAATTGACCTCCTTATACATCTTGTCATTATTGGCACCCTCCGGTTCATCAAATACTCCGGTAATAAGCTCGGAATACGGGAGTGACTTAATCCAGTCACAGAATACATGCCACTCGTCCAACTTGTGGTTCTTACGAGATTTGTACATATTCGCCAGAACCTCGTAGTTCAGCATGACCGTCCGGCGCTGGTTGTAAGAACTTGGCAAGAGCTGGATCATCTGCCACCAGTACCGCTTATCTTTTGTTTCAAGAAAACGGTTGCGGTAGCGGTTCAGGATGTTACAGGTCATCTGAATAAACCCCTTGGGGGTAAAATAACAATCGTTCCCATCAACATTTACGGCCGCCAAAGCGATATCTTTATTGATGCTGTTTTCATTACGTTGATCCGATGGAATCATATCTTTAACGTCAAAAAGATGCTCACAACTAAAATCCTCCAGTGTGAATTCCTTATCCGCAATCTTATGCATGGTAGAGCAGGAATTGGCAACCGTGCCTACTTTGTACGTATCGAACTCCTTCCACCAATACAGAGGCGCAGTAATATCCGCATACACGGCAATCATCCGCATGAACTTCCGATGATCCGTCCCTGCGTTGCGAAGACGCTTCATGAGATCCTGGTCATTGGGACCAACTTCATAATCTGAAAAATCCTCTGACATGACAGTAATGTACTCTTTATCATTGTGATAAATAGATTCATCCCACCCGCTATCACTCTGCTTCCAAGAATTCATCGGGTTACGCATGCCTCTGATGGCTGCCTCCCAGCCCATAACATCAAAGTTTTCAATTTTCAGCATTTTTCTTTCTCCTTTCAAAATATAAAAGTGGCTATCTCATCCATTTCGATTTCAGCAGGCAAACTTCTTACCATAGCCATAAAGGCTCCCCACCTAAAACAACTTCAAATTCTTTCCATTCTTTTAGGTGTTTCTCTAAATATCTTTTGGCTTGTCTATAGAACAGGAAGAATTCTTGACCGACCAATACTCCGTTTTCTCTATCACGAATATCTATAGACCAAATGGTGATATGCAAACAAAATTTTTTCATACTTCCTCCTTCTCAGGATTTCGAACCACAATTCCTCCATTAGGAGACGGTGCCATCCCAGTTCTGTTATACATCTCTGCACAGATCATTTGCTTTATCAGTCTTTCACTTTCTCGTTTACCAAATTTCTTAGGTTTAGGTGGAAGCTCGCCATTTGCTGCGGCTATGGCAGTAGGATTATATTTGTGCTGCCCCATATTAGTCTCCTTTTTCGTTTTCTTCGAGCTTCTCTTGAATCTTCTTTAGAATAGTTTCAACCGTCTTTCTGGTTTTGGGTGCAAGCTTAATATACTTTGAATGCTTTTCATACCACGAGAAAATTTCTGTCAGATCACCTTTCTCCCAGCTGAAAGACCACCAGTCACAGATCATTTCGATAATGTACTTATAGGGCATTTCAAGGATGACTTCGCCTTCCTCTGGTTCATCGTTAATCAACACCCAATGCTGCCAATGGTGTGGATTTCTGTGAATATGCTCGAGCCACGCCTTTTTGAATGCCATTACGACGCCAAAGGAGCGATTCTTCCCATAGAAATAATCGTCATAGGCTTTGTACTCATCGGGATATTTCTTCGACTCGTCATGATTTAACCACAGCGTTGCGGGATATTTATCCATACCGTCAAAAATCCCTGGCAGATTCTGACGAAGCCAGCTGTATCCTCTGGAAACGTTGAACCTATGACTACTCAAATAAGTATCGTATTCTTTTGACATTTCTTTTCCTCCAAATCTTCCTCGTTTTTCCACTCGTTAACCTTATGAAGTTCACCATCAAAGTGCTTATAAAAGCACCCGATGCAAATCAGCATGTGCCCACCGAAACTGTATGAATCATCAATACTTACAGGCTTCTTGCATATCACGCATCGATGACGCGGTACGGAAGAAGCTTCAACTCCAAATCTCTGAAAGACTTCAATATTTACGATATCGATGTCATGGTCATATTCAACTTTACTCATAGAATATCATTACTCCTCTTCTTTTTCTAAGATTCTAATGCATCGACTGTAGTTCTTATTACGAGTCTTTCGCTTTCTAGCATGTTTGGCCAAATGGACAACCTTCTTATTTGGACAGCAATCGAATATCGAGTTGCAAATTCCGAATAATTTATTCAGAGCTTCTTTTGACAGTTTAGCGGAGATTTCAATCGAGTCAAAAGACGCTAACTTGGGAATATAAATGTGATCATCGGCGTGGTCTTCAGGTTCTTCAATTGTGCTAATACTGGAAATTTCGAGCATTGTTAAAGGTTCATACCCATTGCCAGTAGTTGCAACATAAAACTTGCCCTCATCCATGAATATCAATCACTCCTTTTAATTAACGGGTATTAGTCTTCTTCCAAATGTATTTGCCATTTTCGAATACACACTTTCCGTTTGTTTTCTTCAGACAAAAATACCAGTTATGTCCAAGCTACCAAAATATAATAATCCCGCCTGATTTCATGTTTTCCTTAAGCATAGGACCGTAAAACCATCTGAATTTGTTTCTACCATAAAGGCGTCTTCCAAAACTAATTTTCATAAGCATTATTCCTCCATGTTTACAATGTTCTATCTTCACGCATCCATTCATGCGCTTTTAAAATATCACCGTCAAAGTACCTGATATAGCAAGCATCGCAGATTAAACGATGACCATGGCTTGAAATGCTATCCCTAATAGAAACAGGTTTCTTACAACAGACACAGCGGTACCGATTTTCCAAATCATTAGTTAAAACGTATCTTTGGAAAAGTTCGATGTTAACGGCATTAATGTCGTCGTCATAAACAATAGTATCATCTTCCATAAATATCATTCTCCTTTTTATTACGCAATTTATTGATTCGTCTACGGAATTCTGAAATCCAAATTGCAACTGAATTGAATATATAGATTATCCCAATAGCAACAAACATGAGAACTATTACTGGCCAGAACATATGCCATGCTATATCGTCAAGATCACTGTCATCGCCACTAGCTTCAGCTATTTTCGATAGCATAGATCCAATAAAGAAATATAAACAAATTCCCGGAATTATAAGTAATACCATGACCTCACTCCTTAGTCATAGAAAGTGCTGCATTCTTCTCATCGGTAAACTTAATTCTAAAGGGCTCGACTTGCTCAACCCTATCGGCAAATTCTACAATGCCGTATACTCTAAAAACTGACCTCCCTGCTGGGATCCAATAGTGAGACCCGGTGTAATTACATCAGCGTATTGTTCCCAGCAATGAAAATATCCAGATTCTCCACCTACAGTGCAGGACCTAGTTTTGTGTTCGATTTCAATGTTTGGAAAAATCTGTGCCATAAATTCTCCTTTGTTAAAGCAGCGAATCTGGTCCATACATGTCTATAAACGTTATCATATCGCGCACACTGAGAAACCCAAGGAGCCTTGCCGCGCGATCAATTTTAACCGCAGTGTAGAATGCCTCGCGCTGCTTATCGAATGGTAAAGACTTAACAGCATCGATTGTTTTTGGAAATTTGGCCATATCAACAGACATAATAATTGCAAGACCTTTAAGTTTGTCATCGGTGCTTACGGGTCTTCGAATTACAATCTTTTGAATTTCCATTATTTAAGCCTCTCTATCGTGTACTTTCCGAGAACCTTTCTCCCAATATCAGCCGCATTTTTAACAGTCCATGGACTACAGCCAATGTCTTTTGAACACTCGGCAAAAGATGCATATTCCTTTTTAGTCTCAACAACTCTACATGGGCATCTCACGCCAGGAGTTTTGACATTAAAAAGTTTCCGTGCCATGCGTAGTTCGTTATAGTACATTGTTTTGGATTCAGAATTTGGAAGCTTAAATGATTCAGTAGTTCCGTCGGGCTTCTTGATCCGATACCATAAATTGTCGCGATGTACATAATCAACGATCCCGCCATGCTTGTGATCCCCGATATTAGGCATCGACCTTCTTACCAGTTCAATAGAGTATCCCAATTTATGCACTCCTTTTGAAAATATAAAAATTGGAACCCGATGTAAAAACACCAGGTTCCTAATTTTAGGATTACTTATTTGCCGGGTAAACCTTTTTTCCCTCTCTTCTAAGGATGTCTTTGAAGATCTGACAAGATTCTACAGATCCCTCCTTTATGGATTCTGCAAAGTCCCATTTTAACCCTCTCCGGTTATCGATAGCGTAGATTTCTTCGATGCCAGGATTCCTGTTCATCATGTCTTCAATCACTCGCTTCTCCAACCAGATTGAGTAGTTTTCACTCACTATAAATTCATAGTTAAGAACCTTATAGTTCTTGTCTGGTCCTCCGAGACCGTAATAAAAGATTTGATTAATAGATTTCATAGGCAAATTGCCTCCTTTCTATTATATGAATAGAAAATCTTGCGAGATCAACCTTTATCCGCCCGCTTGGAGCGCACAGAGTCCTTCTTACTCGCGAGCTTAAAGTTTACCGGCTTGCTTGAACCCCAATTCCAGAACTGCTCCAAGCAGCTTGTGCAAGGCTCATCGGACTGAAGAACATCCTTGTATTTGCAGAGTTTGCAATGGGACTCGAAATCGACTTCAACCTGGACAATATCAGGCATTGACCCAATCCCTCCAGTTCATTGCAAAGTAGCTGGCCGTCCGCTTACCGTCAGTCCGCATGTGACGGTTGAAATGACGGATTCCGGCCTTTCTCATGTTATTGCGGGCAATGTTACGAAGATACTTTCGCATAGTTTGTTACTCCTTTCACTTTATCCATAGAGGATACATAACGTGTTTCATTGAATTTCTTTTTGCTTCTGAGCGACCGTGCAATGGCGATATCGATTGGCGCTCGACTCTTAAGATGGTAGTAATATAAATTGTGGTATGGCGTGTTAAGACGGTCAATTCGTCCCATAGATTGCTCCAAGCACCGGTAAGAATAGGTCTGGGAATAGAATACAATTGTGTCGGTTTTTATACAGTTCCATCCCTCAGCGCCCGCATTATATTGGACTAAGTAAACCCATCGGTCACTATCCGGAATCTCCTGATGTTTATGTCCGTTCCACTCAGCAATGACAGTTCCATCTTCATAAGGAATTTCCTTAAGAATATTCAACTCGTAGTCGAAGTTATAAAAGATGATAACTTTCGGTCTATGGCAGCAAATATCAAGAACCTTCTCCGCTCTGGATGGGTCTTCATTGACGCAACGCCGCCACACTGAGCACAATTCCGATACGTTTCCAATCGGGGCATTAAGATATGGGTTCCACCGATTTTCTGTAATTCCCTTGTAACGACTTATGTCATAACTACAGAAAACATCAATATTATTTCGTACAGTATCCCGGATGAAATCCATATCAACAAGAATTCGATTCCGAAGCCGAATCAGGCGCTGAACATTTATATAACGGTCAATTTGCGGGAATTTGGAATACGGCTTGAATATCACATGATCAGCATTAAATTGTGTTTTATTTCGGTAAAACCCATTGGCGATAAATACGGGAATATAATCCGACCAAGTATCTCCAGGTGTAGCCGACAAAAGAATCCACTGGTTCTTTTTTGTTATATCAAGAAATGCATGTGTCCATTCACCATAACCGACAACTCGCTGCTCATCAAATATAAATACGGCGTCGATAACATTTGTGTATTTCTTGATGTTATTCCAGCTATCCACAATAACCTTATTGGAATAGAAATTGGTCTTGTCTGTAGCCAGGAGAAAAGGAATTAACTCACATTCCCATTCCTTTGTATCCCTTTTACGAGCGGTTGTGATTATATAAAGATCCTTGGGAGGATCCCGCATTTTACTGTAGGATCCTCCCGTAAGAGTTGACATTTGACCACCATTAAGTAGGTAATACCAAGCGATTGATGTTATGGACTTTCCGCTTCCAACGCCGCCGCAGAGAATACAACCGTTTGAAATATTCTCAAGCGATTTCAGTTGATGGTCATACAGCCTTATTTGGGCCAAGCTTTGTCACCAGCCTATCCAAATACCACTTAGCCTTTCGGATATCTTCGTTATAGTTTCCTTTCAACGGCGCTCTCCAGAGATATTTGATGACCTGCCACACAAGACCTGCATGAACTGGACTCTTATAGTTGCAGACACAGGCATCAATCGCATCTATACACTCAATATCACCAGAAGAGGTATAATGTGACGGATGGTTTACCGGATCCACTGGCTCCTTCATATTTACATCCTGATCGAGATAGTCATCATAAGACTGCATATTCAGCCCTCCTTAGAACGGCACGTTTTCGTCATCATCGCCGGGAGCGGGATTAAACTCACCAGCTCTACTCATGGCATCTTCAAGCAACGCGGCATACTTGAGATCAAGGTCGTCCTCTTCGATAGTGACGTATGCAGTCTTCAAATACGCCTTAATGCCAGACCGACCCGCAGCAGTCCACTTGCTGGGACTAAGCATCAGGTCGATCGTCTTAATCGCTGCACTATCCAGCTGGCCGACGGTGGTTTCATCCAGGAAGGTCACTTTCTTGCTGGACTCGCCGATCATAACAATCTTGGGAGGATAGTTATCGAACCGAGCCTCGACGGGGAGAGTATGGAACATCACACTGGGATCTGCCTTGCTAGGCTTATGTCGAACATTCCAGCCATCAGCCTCCAGTGCTGCAGCCTCATCCTCATCGAGAATCACATGGAAGGTTCTCCGTCCGGGATGATATTCGTCCCGGGTTCCGGAAAAGTTCTTGTAGATAATAGATGCGTTTTCAATCTTGAGGTTTTCCATAATTATTTAGCTCCTTTTCTTTTAAACAATGTGAATATAAAAATGAATGTTACTCCGGCTTGCTACCGGACGATTGATAAGGTTGAACAAAAGATTAACGCCCGCAACAGCTCCGATGATTCCGGCTGCCACGAGCGCATAATCCTTCCAATTTTCCTTAAGGTCTTTTTTCAGCTTGGCCTTAACACCTTCCACGGCGATTTCACCGACTGTATCCTGTGCTTTTTCTTTCAACATATGTTTCTCCTTTCAAATATCATCTTGCGAACCATTCAAAGTCTCCGTATTTGCTTACAGCAGCCTTTGCGTCATCCACGAGAGAAATATAAAAGTTCTCGTCAACCAAATCCTGTTTATTGGAAATCCGAACCATCTCAGACTCCATCCAGCGATAGTCAGTCCCGCCTGGAACATTAACGTATTTCGTTTCGCCAGTCTTCTTATCCTCACGTTTCGCAAGTAGCTTTGCTCCACCAGCACCATTTTTCATAGGAGTAAACTGACCAACTTTACCGATGAATCGATAATTATGTTCTCCTTCAGGCATTTCTTCATTAAAGTCCAAATATAAGGCACCTTCTTTTGACGATTTCACCTCACATTTGTCATCGAAGTTAACTGGCTGCTTAGAGAACAGCGTCTTGAATACATATGGGACCTGGAACTGTGTACCCGTTGCCGTCCAATAGCCATACTCTTCCAGATAGGCAGGTTCGTTCTCTTCCGGCAAATATCCATACGTCTGCTGACACCACTCAGGAGTAGCTGCCTTTGCCACATACACGGCGTTATTCACAAGACAAATCTTCTCATAGGTTGCCTCGTGCTCGAAAGTGTAACCATATTTCTTAGCAAAGTCCATGCAGAACTGGATAATTTCGGGAGTAGCATCGGCAATCTTAATGGAATCCGTCTTGACATGGATTATCCTGAAGCCCTTGGCGGTAACCTCATCAAACAGAGTTTTCATGAACAGTGCACCACGCAGAGCTACAATATTGTTGACATTCCGTTTGTCGTAGAACGGGTTCTCAAATCTGGCAGAAGTAAGACCATACACGGCATTGATCGGAATCTTCAAAGCTTTAGAAAGCTTCTTTGCCATCTTTGGATCATCCAAATATTTCGCAAGCTTTCCATCAAACAGTTTCTTTGCGGATTCATAGTCCTTATGTTTGATGTAAATTCGAGCCTGCAAGAGTTGCTTGAAGTTTTCTGTGTGCTTGCCAAAGAACATTAGCGCAACCGCAGAATTGGGATGCATACTGGCAATGTCCAGAAGAGCCACGTTGAGATATATTCCTGGATCGCCATAGACCCAACCGCCTCGTCCAAGGTCAACGCCACGGAACATGTTCTTCCCGTCCTTAAACTCATAACCCGGGAAGGAATTGATCTCCCTAGACCCTTCGACACCAGGCGGAAGCTCCTGCTCGCCAGTATCCATATGGGTGTAGACCAGCTGAGTGTGCTTCTTGTCCGCACCAAATATAATCTGAGCAGTCAGATCATTGGTTTTAGTGTTGACGGACATACCAGCCAGGTCTGCCAGAATCTCACGAGCAAGGAAGTCAGTCGGCTCAAGATAATCGAACAGCGCTTCAGTAGCAACCACGTCATTCTCGCAGTATTCAGCGACTTTGTCCCAATCTTTCTCTGGTACTGGTTCGTCCCACGGGAATTCAAGCTCCAAATGATGAATACCAAGCGCAATTTCCCACTTCTTAAGGCTCTGCTTAGTCGAAGAGAAGTCGTAAATATCAGTGTAGCTCAGGTTATAAGCCCCGCCAAATTTACCGCGCTTCTCCTTGATGATGCTCTTAGAAAGCTTATAAATATCCTCGTTGGAGTATTTCATCATTCTGGCATAAAGAATATGGTTATCATAATCCCGGTTATTAAAACCAACCAGACGCATTTTGCACAGAAGTTCGATTTGATCGGAAGTTGGGTTGATCAGACGGACACAAGGTTCGCCCCTGGGTTTGTAGACTACCACGAGTAGATTCGGGAAGACTTCCACGTCGAAGAATACCAGCTTATCGCCAACTGCATCGACACAGACTGACTCATCTTCGGATTTGAACTTCATCTCAGAAACCTTCTTCAGGCAATACTGAGAGTTATGGGTACTCCGAAGGGCAAATGCCTGAATATCTGGAATCATGTTTGTCACGTCGTACACCATTCCGGACTTATAAGCTTTCTCCAGATCTTCATAAATCAGGTTGATGCTTGGCTTTGTGTATGGAACATTCTTCTTCAGAAGATTTCGTGCAATACAAGCCCTAAGGTGCTTTTCATCAGTGAAGCCTTTCCAATCGACCACTTTCTTTTCCTCCTTTATTGGTAATCCGGAGCTGATTGTGGCAATAGGAATATCATTGCATCTGCTGAGCCGGCGTCGCATGGAACTCCCACCCGTAAAGACTTTAATCTCAACATCTTGAGAATATAAGGCGCTCAGTTTGGATGCATCTCCTGTGTAATAGTACACAAGATGGATTCCTTCACCTCCTTTACTGAGCTCCGCATAAGTCTTAGGCCATTTACTCGCTGCTTTGGCGTTTAACTCAAAAGACTTATTGCCCTGTGGATCCTTCAAATCGAAATCGATAAATATCACATTTCTGTCTTCCGGGATGTTCACATAATGTAGTAAATTTGTCGAAAGGTCACTCAATTTTGTAGTAACATCCGACCACTTCTTCATAGGAGTTCCAGCCTGAGTTGCATACTGTGCGGGACAATCTGCAAATTCTTTATCGAAGAGCGACTCTGTACAATCCATATGAAAATCCGGCACAGAAATATCATTTTTCGGTACAGTAGACGGCATCTCGAATTTCTCTGTAAGAAACCCTCGATAGTAATTCCAGACACGCGTGCCATTCTCAAGCGTTATTCTGTCAAAGAATTCTTTGAAGTAGGATTTCAATTCCTCTTTGAAGAGCATCTGAGAATATCCATACGGTACATTTGCCTCGGTGTTGTAATTCTTATACATTTCCCAGGCCTGCTTCATTGTAATGCCATCGTCCTGTTTGAACTTGTCATAGTTATCCAGCACAAAGTTGTAGAAGCTGTTCGATGCTCCCATCATTGCAATCGGGATATACTCGTCATACCGATGCGGGTCTCTCTCATAAACTTCTTTACAATGCGCAGCAATTCCACCAAGTTCAAACTTCACATCCTCCATGAGCTGTCTGTATCGGTCCGATGGAATCCGTAGACCGCTTGGAGATACATCAATCAGTCTTCGGATAATACCGGACTTGGCATCGGTGATCTTAACAGGCTTATTTGTGCCCATGAAGAGGAATGTATTGAACTTGGCGGGATAAGAAGCCTTGAATTTCTCATTGACGTTCATCACTTCATGAGAAACTAGGCTGTTCAAACGGGTGTTATCTTCGATTCTGCTTAAATCACCATCATGCTGAATGCCAACCAGTGGATTATTCCGGAACGCTTCCAATGCAAAAGACGCATTCGCATTGCCAAGTGTCTTTGCATCGAATGCACACCAGTATCCTTCGAACAGCCTTTGCAAAATGTTCAGGATCGTTGATTTACCCGTCTTCGGCGCACCATACATGACGATGAACTTCTGAAGATTTTTTGATTCTCCGGTTACGATAGCTCCAATGGCCCATTCGAGCTTCATACGTTCTTCCGGAGAATACAATGTTCCGACAATTTCATTCCATGCAGGAGTCGGAGCTTGCTCATATGAATATGGAAGCCGCCTGCTCACATAGCTTTCCTTCGTGACCTCCGTGTTGGCGAAAGTCAGCTCCTCGTCGAGCGGATGAAAATCATCTCTACGTTGCTTTTGTACAAATTTATGCCATTTGTCAATAGAACCACTATCTGTATCCCACATGTACATGACTTGCACATAGAAATCAGAATAGTCGTTTTTATGCTCGTTGGCGTAATGCTCCAATTCGGCATCGATGAGCCTTACGGCGACGTTTTCGTCTGTTGACCAAAGATTTTTCTTTTCATCCCAAATCGCATAGAAATCGCCGCCGCGGACCATGAGATCAGAACTAGGACAATATATAAATTTGGGGTAGATTTCGAGAACCCCCTTTTTGGGTTGTCGCGTGGCAACCCTCAGAAAGTCCAGCATCGACTTTATTTCTCCTTTCAGTTTATACTTTACACGTCCATAGACTCGTTCACCTCATCCAGAAACCAATTCATTTGGTGCCAAATTTCGGCTTTTCGCATATCAACGTTACGATTTCTAACGGTAAATAGTCCACCACGCCCGTTCCTACAATATGAGCGAGCCAGGAGAACGTCAATCGCCCTCCTGGCCACGGTTTCATCAAAATATCCATTTGTTAGATCAGCGATGCCAAGACTGTTCAGCATCTCATAGAGCCACATTCCTGTCCTATCGCCAAGCTCAGCATCGGACATAAATTGCTTTTCGGACCGATCGGCAACGGATATCATAAGCTCCAGCATATTGCATGGTGCGGTCAAATAGCTTCGAATGTTCTGGTATTGGTAAATATCAGCAAAGGTATCTCTTAGGCATACCCCATCGGCAGCTCGGTTGCGGTCGCGATCGATGATCCACACGAACTCCCGAGAATATAAATACTCGAATAGCTCTCTGTAATCACCAAAGCCTTCGCACAACCCGAACGCCAATGATACAAGCCATTCTCGGTACTCATATTCAATTGGGTTCATGCATTAATCCCTCGCTTCCCCACCAAGGAACACTCCTGTCTGCTCCGTATAGGTCTTATCGTTTGTGACGACCTCATAGTCAATCTGACGATCTTTATTGCGAACGTAAATGGCATCATACGGATTCTCACTATTCAGTGCGGCATTGTACACGCCAGCTCCGATTGTCTCATCAACGTCAAGAATATCATCGTCGTCATCCCGTGCCAAAGTGCCATCTGCATACACCACGACGGTCATCTTGTCGTAGTCATGGTCGTACATATAGTTCTCATCAGAGATCAGTACAAACGGGTCCTCAGTCTCTTCGGGCTTGGTCTCAATCAGCACGGGGTCAGCAGGATCCTCCTTCGTAATCGTAGAATACGCGGTATAATCTGTCTTCTCAGGATTCTTCTGAACAACGGCTGGCTCAGTATCATCCTTTATGATGCTCTTGATAATCTCAGCGGGTGCAGGCTTGTTGCGGTTTTTCGCGCTCACCTCGGCAAGCTTTTTATTGTAGTAAGATCTGGACTCTTCATAAGCCTGATTCACCTGCTCGTCGCAGCGCCGACGCATAACCAGAACGCCAATAGCGCCTCCGACAATCAAGCCACCAAGAAAGCACAAAGGTTCCTTAAAACTCATATTTATCTCCTTTCATCTTCGTAACCATAGATCTTCTCCGGCATCATCGTAAATATCAAAAGATACGCTGATACTTGAAGATCTTATCCTTGATATACCGGCAGCCATTGAACGTCAGAAGAATCGAATTCGTGAAGGCATCCACGGCATCAATCTTCATACAACCCTGCTCGGGATCAACATCATACAGTCCAAGGTCAACAACCGCATGAGGCGTCTCGTCGTCGATAATCCAGCCAACGTCCTGACCATAAGAGGTTGTCGGGAAGCCAAGCTGACGATAAATCTCGTTCAGAGTGATATATCCCCAAGAATGGAGTTGCTGATTGAAAAAGTTCTCCTTTAACTTAAGGGAACTACGATTATATTCGGGACTGGGATCCCATGCTCTGGTGGTTGCTTCCTCAAACATGCGGGAATATATATTGGCGCTTTTCGTCTGCTGGAAAGATCTCTTCTCAACAGTCTTAACCTCGCCGTTCTTGTCAACCTTCGGAGAACCATCCTTGTTCAACACAGGTACAGACTCAACGACTTCTTTAATACCGTTCTGAAACTGGACATCTTTTTCCTCACCGCATTCCTCAATGACACGCTGACGATAGGTATTGTACATGTTCTCGGTAGATGTAAGGGCGGCAATAGCTCCTGCATACCGCTTCGTCATAATGTGATTACCGGAAAGGACACAAGCCGCACCGGACGCAGTTAGCGCAATGGCAGCACCATAAAGCTTTGCCAGCTTTGCCCCTCCGGAAATATAAGCCTTTGTGAGTTCCTTATTCTTCTGCTTCTCAGCGTCAGCATCGTTCGCCTCGATCGCCTTCGCCACAGAAATATCATGATTGATCTCTTCCATGGTAGCGGCGAGTTTTGTGGTTGCCTTACATGCGACAATGGTTGCGCTACCAAAGCAAGCAATCCCAAGACCAACAAGAATCTTAGGAGCATAGTGCTCAAGAGTCTTCATGGTAGCCTTACCAAATCGCTGTGCTACCATTCCTACATTTTTGAAGTTCATATTGTTGTTTCCTCCTAAATAAGTTGAAGTTTCGGTAAACGGATATAGTATCGTCCGTTCCCAAGTCTGCGAATATCAGCCGGCGGCAGCATTGCCCAACCGTATTTCTGATACGTAAAATTGTCATTTGGCACCTTTGCGAGCTCAAGGAATTCAGCTAAGCTAACCCTGTCGTATTGTCCGATGATATCAATCATGGAGTCATACACCGTCTGAGCGTCAATTCTTGTCTCGAATGTAACGTCTTCAGGGTCAAGAACACCGGTAGATTGATTCTTGGCTGGTTGATTTTGTCCGATCGATTTTACGCCTCCGTTGCCGGAATAATTGATTCTTGTTCCCAATCCAGTGGTTGAGATTGGTTTCTTCTGCCCGCCAGGTCCCCAGAACAGGACATTTAATCCGTTAATCAGGGCATTATAAACTGCTAACTTGCACTGGGGAAACAAGACATCCCCAATCATGGATTTGCCAGCCGTCTTGATACCATCGGATAGAAATTTTCCGACGAGAACCGTTGGATCGGTGTTCTTTTTGATTTCAGCCCCTCCGGAGATAACCGGCTCGAGCTTCTTTCTTTGCTTTGTTTCGTCCATAAGACCCTCCTTTACATCAGAACCTCGCTGACACCACTCATCTTACGGATATTGCCGTCTGCAAAGATCGTATAGTCAAGAACCGCACAGGAGCGACCATCCATCGTCGGACCATATCCCCAATTCATGTTCAAATTCTCGCCAAGCCTGCTCGACCAGCCGGAATAGTTGCCAAGATTGGTGTTTGCCAGGTCAAGTTCATCGTAGAACTCATTCAGATAGACGAAATCACACCCAGTCAGGCGGAGATTTATGTTTGCAACGGCTCGTTCCACTCTGTCTTTAGTGGAACCGAAGAATCGACCAGACCAGGGATCATAGAAGACACTCTCGCCATATTTCGTCTTTACGACATCTTCATCCGAAAGATTCGTGTCGGCCACCTTCTTTGCCGCAACCTCTTCAATGAGATTCTCCGTCTTCTTGGGACCGATTGACTCGGTGAGATGCTCTTTCAGAGAAGCAAGGTTATCCTCTGTTACCTGGCACAAAGTGAGCATTGCTGCCAGTTTTCTGTTTTCGAGGACAGTAGCGCCGATCACACAAGCTGCGCCACAAACAGCGGTCACTGCTGCCGGAATATAGTGCTTAGCGCCGATCTTGATCGTCTCAACTGTTGTCAGCGATTCACCTTTTTCCTCTTCGGCTTTGCAAATATCCTTTTGGACGGCAGGAGCTTCTTTAGCAGCAAATATAATTGCCGTGATAAACGAAGAGATACCAGCGGCAGCCAGAATCTCGTGCGCATGAGCGCCAATGAATTTGTTCGTTGCATTGATGATTCCTTTCGGCGAAATCTTAAATTTCACAAGTCGTTCCTCCCATAATATGAAATAATTTCGGAAATCTCAGCGTCAGAATAGCCAAATGACGCGCGGAGTTTGTCCCTCAATTCATCACCACTGAAAACTTCCATAATTTCCCTGATCTCTTCGAGTCTTGCTTTAATATGCGACATTTCTTTCTCCTTTCGGCAAAATAAAAGGGAAGCCATGTGAAAATATCACATAGCCTCCCTTTGTGCTGGGTAAACGTTATTCTTCAACTTCTTCTGTTTCTTCGGAATCCCCGGCGGCGATTTCTCGTGCTTCCTTCTTTGCACTTGTCAGTTCTACTACATTAAACAGCAGCGTTGCCAAGCCAGTCAGAATAGCACTTCCAATCACACCAACGAGTTCTCCTTTCGTCAGATTCTTAAACATGAAGTTCACCTCCTTCATTGTCACGGCTGTAATTTTTGCGAATCTTACATCTGTTCTGGTAGCACGTTTTGACCGGAACGATTTATCATATCCTTGATGGTATTCCAATCCACATCCGGATCAATTATCCCGTCGATGCAAGGATCGTAAGAATAATGGATGGAATACCACTTTGTACCATCTTTCTCGACGTGTTCAACATTTCCGAAGTCGAGCCAACAGATTCCAAAGTAGTCAGAAAGTTCCCCGATATCCCATCCTAGCTCATTACCACGCTCTATATGACAGAGGCCAAGCAGATCGTACCAGCTATTTACACACAAAATACCATCTTCGGCAAGTCTTCGATTAGCTTCATATTCCGCAGCGATGACATCTTCCATCTTCGCCACAAAATCATTCCTGGAAAAAGTATCATAGAAGTGGTAGTACCCAGCTTCCAGCTTTTCCTCATTATCCGGAGCATGAGTCTCAGCAGCTTTCTTCATTGCCAACTCATTTGCTCCTGCACCGCAAGCACCGATGACGGCCGCCTTGTACTCTGCAAAATTAGCAGCGAGCCGCTTATAGGCGATATTGGAGGCCCGAATGATTCTCGCGCTGCATACATCGGACATAATTACGCAGGCTGTTCCAACCATAAAACTCCCAACCGTCGGAAGCGCCGTCTTCACAAGCTTTTTGACATCATCTTCATTTTTGATGGAAATATCAGTCTTTTGCATTTTCTTCCCTGTTGAGTATGCGGAACCCACCGAGATGCCAAACCAAATAATCCCGGCCGCAGTAAAGATATGCGGAATGGACTTCGATATGGCTTTGCTTACCTTACTTAGATTTATACGCATAGCAATCTCCTTTCGAAATAAAAATAAGAGAGAACCCGTAAATGAGTTCTCTCTCGTTTTAAGAATTATGCCTTATGGACTTTACGCTTGAAAAATCGTTTTATTGCTCCAAAAGTATTCTTAAACCAATCGACGATTACGTCGAGACCTCCGAACACCGAATAGCAGATCCAGATCACGTACGCCGTGAATAATACCACGACATAGATGATTGTCCCGATCCAATGTTTCTTCAAGAATCCCCAACTGATCGCGTACAGGTCACAATAGTCCTTCCAGAACATTTCAAACTTCTTTTTCATAATATAAACCTCCTAATAAAGTGTTTGTTCTTCATTAAGAGGTATGAAATTTTTGCGAGTTAATCCTCCTCATCATATAGACTTCCGGAATATAATTCTGCTTCGTAATCGCTGGTCCCTATTGCGTTTTCATCCGCATCAGAGTGGTATTCGCCATCGTCCATTTGGGTGACGGAGCCGTCATCTTCGATCCAGCCGTAATTGCCACATTCATCGCAGATGACCTCATCGAGAAACACACGCATTTCAGAACCACAGGAATTGCAATAGATTTTCTTAGACATAGGGATTCCTCCTTATATTTTTGTGGTGGTTATATTGTAACGAAACCGCAAAAGAAAATCAAGCATAAATTATATTGGAAATCGGTCGAATACTGTCTCCCAAGTCTCTTTGGGTAAAGGTTTCATACGCAATCGCCACATAATCTGTCTGACGGCCACTGTTGGATAGAGTCCATCACTCTCTTTACCGCCATTCGCTTCGAAAAAATCATTAAATTTTGGGTGGAAGAATATTTCATCCACAAGCCATTGATCTATATCTGCCCACCATGTAAATTTTGTTTTTGGATCGTATCTCTGCTGAATAATGGCGAGACCCTTTTCTCCGACTTTATAGAGTGTGCATTTTCGATAAATGGGGTGGTTGCAGGAATAAATAGAAGCGGTTATGAACGATGTTATGCTGCCAGATTTATGATGATAGCGCATAGCGAATCCTCCGGGAAGAAAAGAGACCACGTGTAAAAATCACGCAGTCTCTCTTTTTCAGTTAGAATTTCGGTTTGGGAATAAAGCTGAATGCTTTGGTTACCAAAGGTGCCGTCTGCTCAAACGTCATGATGGCCAAGCTTACTCCAACAGTACCCACAAGGGACAATATGCTTTTACCCAAATCCACATAGGCCTTGATCCTCGTCTGACGCGTCTCTTCATCCTTAAGCGCTTTCTCATGAGCCATCTTTTCATCTTCGATAGCCCGTTCCATTGCTTTGGAATTAGCAGTTGCGTCAAGCTCGGCCTCTTTAAGCCTTTGCTCATTGAGTTTCGCAATGTTTGTCACCATCTGGTTGTACTCCGGAGAGCCCTTTTCCAGACGATTGAGCTGATTAATAGCATCCTCAATTGCCTCATCAATCATGCTCTGAATATCATTTTCCATAACGAAATCTCCTTTCACTGATTTCATTAAGTGGGGTGTATTTTTTGCGAAAGAAATACCCGCCAAGATTTCTCTCAGCGGGTGGATGGTATAATTATAACACGAGAAACTGTCGTGTGGGTGGTGGAGATTTACAGGCCGAGTGCGCTCATGATGGCGCCATATATAAATAAGAAAACCAACAATCCGGCACCTATTATTAGATAAATCAGCATCCCTCTAGTGCCATTTTTCATATTTTCATTCTTAAGCCTTTGAAGTTCAACCTCGGCACCTTTCTCAACAGAAGATTTTCGAACCTCCTTATCTGCCCGAATACGTTCTCTTTCGGTCTTAGAATCTTCTCGATAATACTCGATGTCATCAATAACGATTCTTGTCCCGCAATAATCGCAGAACATATATCTTGCATCCTTAATGGGCACAAGCGGTGCATGACAATTTGGGCAGACAAATTCCTTAATCTCCATACAGTTCCTCCTCCTTTACCTAAGTATTATACATTCGCAGCCATACCAATGTCAACGCTTTTGAGCCAAAAGATAGAAATATTTTCTGTAACGCTCATAATACGAGCTTCTGCACAAGGGCATCCCCATTTTGAGTGAAAGATACTCATAGGAGCGCATGGTTGTGACGCCAATCAAAAGCCACTTGGCAATATCGTCACCAGCTTCTTTAGCGGTCTCCTCGATGAGAGACATCTTCTCCCTAATCACAGCGCATCTTTCGGCGGCCTTCTCGGTGGGAGTAGGAATGTCAGAACTGGCGACCTTTTCGCTCATATTGATAGTGGGGTAAGACTGTTGCAGGTCACGAAGCTCCTGACGCATGGTGGGATACTGACGAGAGAAGTACAGCATCTCGTAATACTTTTCCTTAGGAATGTACCAGGGGTTCTTCTTGCTGACTTCTGCTCTCTGCTGGTTTTTCATGATTCTTCATACCTCCAAATAAATCCGGTGTGTTCATACAAAAGTTTTGGTGAGACGTAGTAGTTAATCCTGTGCTTTGAGTTCTGTTCGGAAATGCTGTGGATTTCTTTTCCGTCGCGGGTTGCTATTCCAATAGGAAGCCACCCTTCAATAATCCCCTTTCTTACCCAGGCAGGGTCCTTTCCATAGATTCGTGCAACAATTCGGATGGGAACTGATCTTGCGCTTATGTTTTGGTGCTGCATTTTGTATCCTCCTTTCAAAGCTACTATACACAATTCTCAAATCGAATGCTGGCGAAATGCTGTGGAAAATATAAACAAAAAAGGAGACCTTGTAAAAGATCCCCTTTTAAGTCCAATGACTACTTACCGCTAACCTTTTTATCGGCTTCTTTGGATTCCTCCGTGTTAACGGCCTCAGCATCAACAACCTTCAGCTTCTTCGCCGCCTTGGCTGCTGCACGACGCTCTTTCCGCTCCGCAAATTTGGCCTTCACATCGGCAATCTTGTTCTGCACCGGCTCGCTATTCACAACCTTCTTGATGCCCTTCAAGACAACAAGAGTCGCGATAGTTCCCAGCGCGAACGAGAGCCCATCGAGTCCGCTTCCGCTGACCTCGGAGTCTTCCTGCTCGCAAACCTCGTCGGCATCGATAACCTCGACGTCGTTCAGTTCCTGCTCGTCGTTAATCATTTCGTTGTTTTCCATAATAATAACCTCCAAAATAATTATTGTAAGATGTCATACATCTCATTACACAAACTGAAATTTTTGCGAGGATAAAAAAAGACGGAGCGTTTATAATGCCCCGTCACTTTGCTAAATTGCAATCCCAATCAACATTCCAATCAGCAAACCGAACAGTCCTACGACTGCGATTGTGCCAAATATGAATTTGATCACCTTTCCAATCCCGCTAAGTAACGTTTTCATTTTCCACGCTCCTTCTTGAACAGATTTACAGCTTTGTTTTTCAGATTATTCCCGAATCTTTTTGCTTTGATTTTCACATCCGGATAAGCCTTGTCCAACGCAGTTGCTGCCAACACAGCACTCGCCGCAAGACCGACCCACTGTCGAATCTCTCTGCTTGTTTCGATTTGTTTGTAAGTCATATATAAATAACTCCTTAAATTTTGTTCATTATAGGAATTGAAATTTTTGCGAAACTAGTATAGAATGATTCATGTGGTAAATGCGCAACTTTTCATATGGAGGTATCTATTCTATGTTAAAAACATGCCCGGAATGTGAACATTTGGTAAGCGAAAAAGCATACACTTGTCCAAATTGCGGATACCCATTAATGGAAGAAAAATATAATTTTAAGCCTACAAAGAAGCCACGCGGTCATAGGCGACTGCCTAACGGATTTGGTCAGATTACAAAAATATCAGGCCGGAATCTAGCAAATCCATATAGAGTTATGGTTACCGTTGGAAAAGATGATGCCGGAAAGCCAATCTGTAAGCTTCTTAAGCCAAAAGCATACTTTCTAACATACAACGATGCGTATGCTGCGCTCACAGAATATAATAGGAATCCATTTGACCTTGCAAGTTCTGTTACTATGGACGAACTGTTCAGGCAGTGGATAAGTGAACATGACGTGCAAAACCCTAGAAGTTTAAAAAATATCATGCACGCATGGACCTATTGCGAACAAATACATAAGATAGAAGTACAGGCGCTCAGGTTTCGCCATATTCGTGAACTATTCAAAAATCCATATAAAACAATTGATTCCGAAAGAGTAATTGCAACACCAAGTACGTTAAATAAAATTAGAAGCACAATGAACCAGCTATGCGATTATGCCATTTCAAAAGATCTGATGACAAGAAATTATTCAAAAGAAACACCAATGGAAAACAATTATGTGGAAAAGCACCATGCATCATTTACCGATGAAGAAATGGCTTTGCTCTGGGAGGCAGCAAAAACAAATAGATATGCCAAAATGATAGTATTTCAATGCTATATGGGGTGGCGTCCTTCCGAAATGCTAAACATAAAACGGTCTGACGTTAACTTGGAAATGATGACTATAAAAGGTGGATCCAAAACAGAAGCAGGAAAAAACCGTATCGTCCCAATTCATTCCAGAATACAAAATATCTTTTACGAATTCTGGATGAGTTCTGCCGACAGCGAATGGCTATTTCCTAGTTCGCCGCAGAAACGTAAGACGCATTTGAATTATGATACATATAGAGAAATTTTCAAGCAAACCATCGCATCGGCCGACTGTCAAAACGCACATACGGCACATGATTGTAGAAAGCAGTTTGTAACAATGGCGAAAAAAGCAAACGTTAATGAGTACGCTTTGAAACGCCTTGTTGGGCATCATATATCAGACATAACAGAGAACGTGTATACCGATAGGCCCATATCTTGGCTTCGTGAAGAAATTGAAAAAATAAAATAAGTTGTAGGAATAATGTATGAATGAGGCAATTTCAGTCAACATTATATGCGCTTAAAAGTTCTGTTTATTCCATTACCTTTTGGTAATATTAAAACTATTCTGCATTATTTTAGCCACTCCGTCATCCGCACGGGATGAATGAAAGCCATACTTATGGTTTATTTCCAATGATAAATCGCCCAACAGTGTATGAGTAGTGTACAAATAATTAACTTAGAAGTAAGTCTTCATGCGTTTACACTCCCATATTACTGTTGGGCGACTCCCATGAATCAGGTATTAGTTTGAGCATCAGTCACTTGAATCTTTTCAATTTCATTTTTGAGTTTCTTGCCGGTGCCATTCCCTCCGAGCTTCTCGTAGGGCTCATATAGCGTCATGAAATTGTCATATTCCTCAAGTGTTAGCGTTCCTTGCCGCACATAGTCAGTTCCAAGTGAAAATATCATTGTATGCATCACGCCAAGAAGCGCTTTGCGCAGGTCATTCACAAGCTCATAACTTACCTTATGCTTTTCTTCTTTCTTTTTCTCGCATCGATGTTCGTAAATAGTTCTGATAAAAGCCCAAAATCCAGTTGACGCGAACATTGCGACGATCAAAGTAATCAGTTGCTGTTCGCCCATCTGCATTCACTCCTTAGTTGTGTTCTACCACATAGGTATAGTATGCAGCGGCTTTTTCTGTGACAGCATCCTCGTCTTCAATCCAGTCTTTTGTAAGCTCGCCATAGATTTCAGGCGTGATGTTGGTCTTGCCAAGGCTCTTTCCGTAATCGGAATAAAGCGAGTTCATCACCGCCCAGAACTTGTATTTGCAGATTCTCTGGTAACCGAGCTTATCACGGATTGCTGTAGTTGCGTCAATTGTCCAATGAGCTCCCGTCGTACCGTCAGCGTTTTTCATGTGAGAAACCCACATGTTCGCCATTTCTTCGGTAAATTCCGACATCTCAATACCAATGAAATGCTTTGTGACAAGAAGTTTTGTCAAAACATCAAGAGATGTCCGGTCCAATCCATCCTGTTTAAGAATTTCATCGATCTCATGCTTGAAATATTCGCATGTGAGCATTTCTCAAAGCACCCCTTTTGCTAACGTTTAGATACGCTGCTACAAACGTTCACAATATTGCCAGCACCTCCATTGCTCACAATGGCAAAGCTGACTTGATGAGACGTATTATTTTGGCAGCGACATACCTGATCGAACTGAATATCAGTTTCGATATGCACCGTCGTATAGGCTTCCGCAACAAGCGTAACAGTCTTTGTTGCACATGGCTTAGCCACGCCGTCAAGGAGCATCTCAATAGAAATGTTACCGGCAGTGGTGCCGAGAAGAGTAACATCAAGAGACACTCTATACAGACCGGTTTTATCGATTCTGTAGCTATTCAGCGAAGGCACAATTGCTTTTCCGTCAAGAACAACCTGATTAGCATTTATCGCAATCGGAGTTGTTACGTTGGCAGGAAAGGCCTGAACTGTCTGATTGTAAAATCTAGCAATAGATCTCTGGTTTCCACACTGGCCATAAAAGTTGCAACCCATTGTCTTTGACCTCCTTCAAAAATAGTTAGGAGGAGAGCCGAAGCCCTCCCCCCATTTTGAATTTAATTACTCTGCATTCCGCAGGGGGTAGGACAAGGAGGGCAGGGAGGATAGCCAGTCCAGCGCCCCATCTGACCGAGGATGTAATTGCTCTGACGCAGTTCATTGCGCTCACCACGGACAGTAAGAAGCTCATCACGCAGCCGAGCATTCTCACCCTGCATGAGCATAGTCCGAGTTGCATTACCTTCCTCACGGATGGCACTGACAATATCCTTTGTATTCCTCTCAGCAAGATACCGGTTCTCCATAATATCCTGCTTGATTTCACAGCAACAGTTCTGCATGTTGGTGAAACCACGGTTGACTTCGGTCTGAAGGTCTCTGATCTCACCAAGCAAATTATAGTTCCCATCCTTTACCGAACCAATAACACCACTGGCTGTAGTGCTAATAGCTCTTTCGATATCGGACTGACCCTTTTGGATGGAATTCAGATCAACCGCTCTCTGAATATCCGCCTGAGTGGCATAAGCTTCGCCCACCCGATTACCGTTTCCGAACATTCCGTTGCCTCCGAATCCGAAGAGAGCCAGAATGGCAAATAGCCACAAGCCGTCGTCAAATCCGCAGTTTTCGTTGGTGATACCCATAAGTATTTCCTCCTAAAAATATTTTTATCAACAAAGACGCCGTACGCTCGCCTTCGAAGATCGAAAAATATAGAAATGGAGGACAGCAGAGCCTCAAGTTTACTTTAAGCCCCGCTCCACCTGTGCCAGAAATTCATCGGGGTTAATTCCACGTCGCTGGCATTCGGCGTAGAATTGATCTTTCATGCTGCCTTTCTGCGACATTGCTTCCAATGCCGGATTGGCAGACATTACTTGCTTCATAAAACCTTGGGGATTAGTGCTTGCCTGGTACATGTTGTATAGCTTTTTCAGCTCTGGACTCACAACAAGCGGTTGCTGAGTATTGGGTTGTGCTCCACCAAGCCATGCACCCGGGTTGCCGTTATTTTTCATCAACGGATTCGACACCTAACTGCACCTCCAAGTTACTGATTTTAGCGGTAAGCTTAGCAATGGTTTCTTTGAGTTCTTGTGTAGTCGGTTCCGGTTCATGCACCCTGGCCACCATATCGTAATCAATGCAGGTTGATTTACGACCGAGTTCATCAGTGCAGACAAACCATACAACGGGCTCATCCGCATCCGGCAATAGGGCTCGACTGTTCGGACCCATCTCGAAGTCAAGTGCGCCTTTCCTTCCTTTTACAAAACAGAGATCATATCGGGGAGGGTCTGGCTTTCTGCCATAGGACTGTGTTTGCGGGTAATAGTTGTCCATAAACATTTCTCCTTTCGCATTAACCGATTGATTACCGATCTATATCAAGGCTGATAAATACAACCTAGATACTTGTATGCGCCACCGGCACCCCAGTTCCCATCGCCCTTATAACGAGTCTTTGTGACGAAAACCGGACCGCCCCAGCCAGATTCACTCGTGATAATTGAGCCATCGGCGTTGATCTTTTCTACGATCGCGACATGACCTGCTCCATCAGAACCGGACAATGTTGCACCCTTCTGCCAAACCATGCATCCCCCAACTCTAGGCTCCTGACCATAGGACAGGCTACCTCTATATTGAATGAAATTCTCAGCATTGGACGGGCGCAGATACTTACAGGAGCCGGCCTGGGCAATCTCATTAAATCGACCATAGGCGTAGCCAACGCAGTTACAAAGAACGTTGCATCCAGCGTCCTGAGGACTTCCGGTGATTGCATCAGAATATCCGCCTTTGGCTCTGGTGTTGTAATATGGATTACCGGCTTCAGGCCTGCTTAACCTAGGCGTAAATGCCTTTGTCCCCCCGGCAGAAGGCATTGGCACAGTGATGTGCTTCGACCTGAAATCGTCGCTAGTAATGGCCTTCTTCAACGAAGCATATGTAACAGGTCCCGGGATGCCATCCGCACTGATTTTTGCATTTGACTGGAATTCCCGAATGGCAGCCCTCGTGTTTGCACCCATAATGCCGTCAATTACACCAGGATTATAACCGAGATAGGACAAAAGCAACTGAACCTGTTTGGTCGTCATAGCTTACTCCTCCGAACCGTCGGGTTTGGGTGTATTGGTCTCAATTACTTCTCTCAGAGTTGCCAGAGCTTCATCGATATATTCGTCAAGTTTCTTAATGACCTCTTCCTGATTTGTGATCTTACCGAGAATGGGATAGGCGGCAAAGATCTCATCAAGCACCTGAGCACGCTTGATGGCACCAGCCTTCTTCCAGGTGGCATAATCAATCTCGGCAGCAGTCACACGATCGAGAATGATTTCTCTTGCCTGCTTCAGGGCAATTTCCATCTTCTCTTCTTTAGACTTGGCAAGATATGCTCTGATCTTCTTGTAGAGAAGCAGGGCCATGCCGATCAGAATAGTGATTTCCGTCCAATGATCGTTGATGAGCATCAGAACGTTGTTAATACCAGTAAGAATGTTCATAAAATTTCCTCCTTAATCTCCAATTCCGGCTTGATCTCCTCTATTAGACATTACTGTCTCATAGACGATTCCACCGGATGTATTTTCAGCACACGATTTTTTCAGATAGCCAAGTGCAACCGGCACAATCGATACAGGCACACCGAGAAGTGCAATCAGGATTGTTGCATCCGGATTAAAGAAATACGCTACTTCACAGAATACCAGTATCTCGACAGATATAAGAAAAGTCCCTGCCAGAAGAATCTTACTGGTAGGAACCTTTTTCTTATTATGTTTCTTTTTTACCCTCATTTTGAATCAGCCACCTCCGCCCAGCCATACACGCCAGGTTCCCAAACGTTTCCATCAATCGTAGATTCCCAAGTTTTCCCGTTGTGGGTAACCTTGTCCCCCTTAGCATAGGGGTTGGTGCTGTCAGGCTGCTCCCATTCTGGGATTTCTCCCTGGATTGGGATAAGAACCTTTGCCCAGAGGGATTGGGCATCGGTGGGTGTCCATGCGGCTTGCGACGTGTGAGGTTGTAGGCATCGATACAGAAGGCCATCATGCAGCACTCTGTCCCCAGCAGCGTAGACGATGCTGTCGCCGCTCCACTCCGGATAGATCAGTGGCACCGTCAGTGCCTGCTCATCCGTTAGCATGGCACCAGCCCTGTCAATGACCGCCCGCAACCTCTTTGCGCTGTCAAGATAGCTCATTGCCAACCTCCTTCTTCACGCCAAGGTAATCCAGGGCAGCTTTCATGTCCTGTTTTTCTTCGTCTGCACCTTCGGATTTCATTTCGGCGATTTTTGCCAAAATAGTATTTTTGCGTTCTTCGATAGTTTTGGTGGTCATGCGTTATTCACCCCCAGAGCGGTTTCAATCTCCTGCAGAGCCACTTCATATTCGATATTCTTCTTCTGTGCTTCTTCCAGTGGGGTTAAAATTTCGACCCCATCTCGATAGAATTTACCATTGCTGTAGGTATCACCGATGGCCACAGGGCGGCCTGCGGGGTTGATGAGGATATCAGTTTCAGGCTCGAGATCGGAACACCACAAAACATTGGTAACTGCGCCGTTTTCGATAAGTGCCATACTCTTTGCCATTATGCCGCCCCCCTTGTATTACGAATAATAGCAATGCCAGAGCCTCCTGCGGTAGATTCAATGCTACTACCAGCTCCATTACCGCCATCTCCGGTGTTCTGAGATACAGGATCTGGTGTAATGTTATTGCCGGCCGCACCTTTTCCACCTGTTGCATACAAGGTTCCGCCGGGTTCACCGAACTCACGGGTAGTAGTGCCTTGACCAGTTCCAGGATGCGTACCTTGCCCGTTCGCACCATCCGTACCGCCAACGCCTGCTTTGGAGTATGCACCATCTTTGTCCTGAGATAATGTGCCACTACCGCCACCAGAGCCGCCATCTCCACCATATACACCATTACTTGACAAGGTTGCTCCACCATTAGCGATACTGCCAAAGGCGGAAGTTGCACCGCCAGCTCTACCACCAGAGGTTTTTGCGCCTGCTCCACCAGCGCCTATGGCAATGTCATATTTTACTCCTGCTTGAACAGTTACAGCTTGCGTCGTGCTCGTGTAACCACTTCCACCACCGGCACCACCACGATAACTATGGTTTCCGCCAGAACCGCCACCAACGAGAAAGACGTCAATTCCGCCCTCCGCACCGTTGAGGTTGGTAAATGTCAACGTGCCAGAGGTTAGGAAGCGGATTTTCCAGTTGTCTTGGGATACGGTGATAGGTTCATCAGAATCGTTAACAATCTCAAAATTGCCGGTGTATGTGAACTCAGGGATAGTGCTGAACGAAATGGCTGTGCTGTAGTCCGTGATGATGACCACAGACTTCTTAGCAGTCTTATCATCGCCGGTGATAGTAACAGTCCACGTCCCGCTTGCAAGCCCCTTAAAGACTACTACACCGCTCGTACCGGAGTTCTTGGTTTTTGTCTTACCGTCCTTGGAAACAGTCACAGTTACGTTCGCTGGAGCTGTGATGGTCAGGGTACCACCAGAACCGCCAGAACCACCGCCAACATTTGTTTTACCAATAGCCATTTACATTACCTCCAACAAACAACTGAGTCAATAAGCACCACTGCTGTTGGGGTAGACGATGCGTAAATATAAATTCCACCGGCATAGCACTCAGCAACCGGGGCGAACTCGCAATCCGCAAGTGCAGCAACCGAAAATGCCACATCCGGCACCATACTGGCAATAACACCAGCAAGCGGGACTGTGGCACGATAAGGATAATCAGCGTATGTGGTATCACTTACAAAACTTGCAACCGGGACGGATACATTCTCGAATCTCCGTCTTACAGCGTCGGGAGCTAGTTTCTCGTAAGTAACGGAGCCGTCAATCAATGTTCCGGATACCGCCTGAGAAATCTGATCCTCCAACCGAGCGAATAAGATGTTAAATTCGAGTTCCCAATTCTTAACTAGAGCATCAATGTCTACCCCATTTTGAACGCCCGCGACAAACGGACATTCTAAGGTGCCAACGACAAACTGAATATTAGCAGGCTTAATATCCGTAGCACCATGATTAACTCTTACATATGCCAAGGGGTGCTCGTGTATTTTCTTATCATCATCGTTAGTCATGGTCGGCTTAACTGGAGCACTAGAGGGTGTACCAGCTTTTGCAACAATGCTATTAGTTCGCTTATCGCCGTCAACCCTAAGCACAATCGCATCAATACGGTCATAAACTTGATGTGCTGCGGTAAGCTCAACAACAAGAATTGCATCGTTAAACGTCCATGTATGATCGAACCACGCTCTACCTGATGCAACATTAACGTTCATACCTGTACCGGGAGTAACAGAAAAGGCATCTCCAATTGAGTGGTACACACCATCAGTAATGACACCATCGAATATAGAAGCCATCTGGTTCGCATTGTATCTACGGTCATGATTGACCGAATTGTAAAATCCGTAGCTTATACTCAAGTGATTTCTCCCTCCTTTTTATCATCTTCATTTTGAGCAACAAATGTGGGATAGCATTTGTACCCGTTTTCGTCTTCGGACCATATAATCTCCGAAACAAGGGACGGACCTTCCATCTTGTATTCGTTTTCTACCTGAACAATATCCCCAAGATAAAAGTCTTTACCATATACGAATCCTTGAGTGGCATCAACTTCACCCTCGAAAGTCTTGGCGTACTTATTTGCATCGAGATCTTTTTGCCCTCTTGCTGTGAGAATATTGTTGTATTCTTCAGTTGTCAGTTTGGTTCCATCTTCCTTTTCAGAAGAGGCATCTCTGGCATCCGTAAAAATCTCTCTCCGCAATAATCCAGAAGTAGTTCCAACAGAGATGTACTTTCGGTCTGGGCCTTCTCCTTCACCACCAACAAGGGAAACATTTTTGTACTCTTTGGATGTTTCAGCATATTGACTATCGATAATATTGTCAAAAGATGGGGAGAAGATAACATATGGATTTTGGATTTGGGCATAACTTCTGTCATCGCCTTTATAAAGCTCAAACACGAAATTATTGCTCGCATCAAGAGTAATCTTAAATCCGATATTATTTGCAACGCACAGATCTTTAACCACTTCATATAGATCATCGCCCGTGTATTGCGCCTCCATCGTCAAAGAGGTGATTCTTTCGTCCGTAGACTCCTTGAAAATGAAATTTGGTATCTTCCTTTCCGCAACTGTAGGAGAAATAAACGCATCGGTGATAAGCTGTTTAATCCCATTTTGAAGGTTTCCATCTAAGGATGTCTGCGTCCAAACGATTCTGCGACTCAGAATTGATTCCAAAGAACGTCCGGTGGCAATGAAATAATCGCCTTCATCGATATCGGTATCAACCTCACGTCCTTCGATAATCATAGTGTGACTGGATGATGGATTGACCAAGTAATAGTCCGTCTGCATTACATCCATGATACTCGTCTCAGGAAATGTCATGATCTCAAAATCTCCGCATTCCTGATACCGGTCTGTCCAGATGGCAGATTTGAAGGAGTCTATCAATCCAACTGCTTCGAAGTTGGTATTCAATACATAGTAGAACATTTAGATACCCTCATAGAGAACGGTGTGGGATACATCGAATCTCAAATTCGTCATCCCTTCTTCTGCCTGATATGCGAATGCGTTGTCGCCTCTCGCAAGTTTGAACCAGCTGGACTTTCGATCTAGAGAGTTTAGAACATTTGTATAAACACCATTTCTCAATCGCCGAATGTACTTGCTATTGGAAACAGTGCTAATAATGAGGTCGTCTCCTTCTGCAAGTTCGATATTGATGACCATCGTTTCACCTGTATCTAGGTTATCGATTCGAATATTCTTGGCAGGGCCAATGGCGTGAACTGTAAAAATTCCACCAACCTCGGAGTCGCCTTCGTATGGAACATTTGCTTCTGTAACCTCATTTATTCGACCTACTTCCAGCATAGGTTCATTGCCTTCATTCTCGAAGGGAAACTCAAACAATGCTTCTTCACCATAGAAGACAACAGTCACATTAGGATCCAGACTTGCCTTGAAAAAGGGATCCGGACAAATTATCGAAATTTTTGTACTTTCCGTTTTCGAGAAAATGTCCGGTTCATTCGACTCTACATAACCAGTTATGGCTGCTTGTCGCTCATCCGTTATTACTTCAAATGTCAGCGTCTTCTTAAGGGGAAAGAATTTGTATGTAAGACGTCTGCATTCCTCAACATTCGTGCCGACAAACCGAAGCGACATCACAATATTTCTGGACTCGACCCGAGCAGAGTTAAACATGGCTCCATCGTTGGATGCGATTTCAACCGTGTTAATTGATGCTTTTTCCGGGCCAAGTCCGTCAATATTGGTGACGGCAAGACCCGAACTATATGGATTCGCTAAATCCAGAGTAAGCACTTCACCACGATAATTCGTAATCTTTACCGTCTTTATCATTTCTTAATCATTTCCTTTACTGTAGAGAATTGATTGCGCGTCTGTCTGTAAATGTCGATTCTGGACAGCGCCTTAGGAGAATAGTTGTTCTGCGTGAAATTAAACGAGGCAGGGGTACTGGGTTCCGTTTCCTGAGACTTCTCGACACCGCGATTACCCATATAAGACGCAACCGCATTCATGTTACTCAGCGCCGGGTCAACATCCGACATGTCAAGTCTGGGCTTAATCGTCGGCCTGTATGTGCTGTCGAATTCATCGAGGGCATCCATGACATCGCTCATGTCGATAACGGGAGTAATGCCGCCTTCAACCCCATTTTGAATTCCTTCGTTCAGACCATCGCAAGCTCTAGTGCCTAGGCTATAGGCCACGGATTCAACTTCGTCATATCCAGCAACAACAGCGTTTATCAGACCCATGTCAAAATATACGCCTAGCTTATATGCTTCCTTAGAAGGAGAATGAGAATTTATTCCTGTCTTTGTGCCGGCAATTAATCTTTGGGCAAGATCATACCCAGTCTGCCAGATACTTTGGGCCCAACTCCATGCGCCATTTGCAAGACCTTGTCCCCAATAGGAACCAGTAGCTGTCGTATCAACGCTCTTACCGCCAGAATTAACCTCATTACCGAGGCTTGTACCGGCGTTCTTAAGGTCGTTGAGGTTCTTAATGGATGTCAGACTTGCACCGAGTTTTGTAATGAAGCTTAAGCCAAGCGTATTCGCAGGCTCCGTTGCATCTGTACTTGCTACCATAGAGGTAAGAAGGGGCGTAAAGTTTCCAGAAACTGTGCCTTCAGCCGTACCCCGATTGCTTGAGAAGGACTGACCGATGGAACTGGTTACCTTTCCAGAAACAAGATCTCCAATCGGTGTAAAATCAGTGCTAGTTACTGCATTACTGAGCATTGTAAGTATCGATGCTCCGGTTGAACCAGAAGAGTTTTCCAACTCAGTATTTGTTGCCTGAACAACACTTGTTGCGGCATCAGTTCCAATCCCACTAAAAGACTGCGACACATCCATGCCACCGGCTCCATTAATCCCTTGCATCGCGGTCTGAAGCTCACTGGGCAGGCTACTAACGCCGGTTACGAAACTGGTATTAAATGCAGAGGAACCTTGATCTCCAGCTTCTGTACCCATTGCCGTTGCTGTCTCAGTAAGTCCACTTGCGACATTACTATCATCAACATCAACGGTTGCCTTAACAGGAATATCAATATTTTCATCAGAACCAGATGTTTCGGTTAGAAAATTACGCACAGTGTCTCTAGCGCTGCCAAGAGCTTCTTCAATCTTTGGTCCTATTCCTGGAATTTTTCCAAGAAGTTTTCCAAGTAGCGACAGAACGAGTTCTATTATGGAACTTAGTATGTTCCCGACCGCGCTTAGAATTGCGTCGGTATTATCTCTAATACCATCGGCAACACCATTTATGAATGCAATCGCGAGATTGATACCAGCATTTACTATTAGACCGATCGATGCTGCAAGTGCATTTAAGGCTTCAACAATGAGCAGGGAAATACCAGTTACAATGCCACCAACATTAGACACAAAGCCTTGTATAAGGGCATTTATTAACTGAAGGCCAGCATTAACAAATGATGGGATTAGCTGAACCGTCACAGAAATCATTACCGTTCCTAATGTCAAAGCAACCATGCCAAGCCCAACGACAAAAGCCATGAGACCTGCAATTATCATCCCAATATTTCCCAAAACAGCCGCAGAAAATGCCACAATGCTCGTGGATAACGTCATCAAACCAAGGCCAGCGAGGAGGACGGCGCCACTTACAGCAAGAAGTATGGCTGCCAATAATGCCATTATCGGTATTATAGGAAGCATTACTGTGGCAGCAATTCCTAATCCAATTAGAACAATAGCAAGAGCTCCAAGCATTGTGAGTAATGCTTGTCCTGGATTAGCCAAAGAACCGAATAGCATCAATGCTATTGCGAGGGCATTAATTGCTACGGCGACAATCACCATTGCCGCAGCTGCTCCGATTAACTGTGCGGCATTTCCACCATACTTTGACAACAATCCGAGGCCAAGTGCCACCGCAACAAGTGTCGCCGCAAGACTAAGCACAGCACTATTTTGATTTTGTATCATTGAAATCATAGCCAAGGCTCCGGATATAAGAACTAGTGCCCCAGACATAAGTACAATTGATGCACTTGCCGCAATCAGACTACCTATATCTATTTTTTCCAAGATTTTTGAAAACAATAGGAACATAGTCATTAGCGCAGCAATAGTGACAATGCCTTTTATAAGATTCCCCAATGGCATAAGTCCAAGGATTCCAATAGCAGTGGAAAGAATAATAAATGCTCCTGACATAACAAGCATCGACGCAGCTATTGCAAGTATGGCTCCTGGCTTTATATCGGAAACTTCGTTCATGAAATATTTCAACTCAATCAGCAAGCCACCAATAACAATTAATCCTATTAGCGCTCCTTGCAAATCAAGTCCACTCAACTTCTTCATTGCAATCGAGAGTATGACAACCGATACAGCAATGGTTATCATCGATCCCATTCCTTTGACATCAACATCTTTCATGGAATCCATCATTTTTTGCATTATAAGTGTCAATAAGTATATGCTTCCTAATGCAATAATGGCGCCCTCTACATCTATAGTTGACAATAATTTCATCGAAATCGCTAATAATAAAATAGATTTTGAAATTGTCGATACCAACATTCCAATGGTTGCGATTTTCTTTAGTTCGGTGAAGTTAGCAGTAAGCGAAGTAAAGAATCCACCAATACCGCTTCCAGGTGCAAAAGATAGTTTGGAAAGAGAGGAAAGATTTTTGATAACAAAATAAAGAATAGCAGCTGCGCCTGCCAATCCAATAAGTCCGTTTACAAGTTTTTCGCTGTCCATCGATGACAGAATCAGCAACGACGCAGCGAGAATACCGACGCTTACAGCAATATTGCGCAGAACATCGGAATTCATTTTATCTTCGAAACTACTAAATGCGGATCCAACAGGTTCGAGAAAACTTGTAATTTTCTCGGCTATGCCACTTAAGCCGTTCTTGTCTAAGATCGACCTTATTTTTGAAATCATAGAAATAATGATGGCGATAAACGCTCCTCCGGTAAGGAATTTCAGCCCATCTCCACCAGAGAAACTTTGTTTGGAATTGGAAAACAATCCAGAGATTGTTTCCTTTAAGCCATCGATAATTGGTTTTATTTTGTCCGTTGCGGCCTTGACCTTTGTCCCTATTCCACTGAAAAACGCTATGAATTTCTCAAAGTGTTTCTCGTTGAGGGAATTGATGACATCGGTCAAGTTTCCAAGTTTCTCGGAAAACTTATCAAACCCATTAACGGCACCATCGTAAGATTCGCCAAGAAAATCCTTAATCTTACCTAAAACATTCTGAACAGGTTCTAGACTAAGCACAAATGACCCGAATCTTTTTCCTAGTCCGGCAAGTGAACCTATAAATTTTCCAATCTTTCCAAATAAAGATTTAATCCGATCGAGAATTGTAAATACCTTACTAGCAATATCATAAATTCTATTGCCCTCGTCTTCCCCCATTTTGAGTGTTTCTGTCCACTGATGGAAGGAAATGATTGCGTTCTTAATATTTCCGGCAGTTGCACTTGGGAAGATGTCACCCCAAGCCTTTTTAACCATGGCGATGCGATCGCCGATAGCAGAAAGAATATTTTTAATGCCTTCAAGGGCAATTGTCCGACCAGAATTAGAGGCATAGAACTCATGATTGAAGTTTTTAGCGGCCTCAGCGGCATTCTCAAGGGATGCAGCATTTTTATCGGTAAGTTCGCCAAGTAGGCGAATTTGAGCAGTCGGATCATTTTTTGCCAGTTTGAAAATGTCCTGGGCATTAGCGATGTCATACCCAGCCTCTTGCAAATTCTTAGTAAGCTCTTTATAGTTCCAGCGATTACCGAATTCGCCAGTCATCATTCTATCGGCAAGCTCAGCAGCCGTTGTAAATTCTTTTGTGACTTTTTCGCCAGACTCAAGTGCCTTGGTATAGCCACCCATGATGGTGCTAATCATTGAGCTATCAACCCAATGAAGACTCAACAAGTCCTGAATTGATTCGGCCGATCCCGCAGTTGCATCAATAAGCTCATCGGGGAATTTCCCAGACGCTTTTGCTACATCAACAAGTTTTTCCTTGAATGCATCCAGTTCGATGCCGCAATCGGCTAGACTTTCTTCGATTGTACCAATTGGGGTAGACTGGAAGGCTTCATCGACTAAACCGGCAACGTCGCTCAATGGCGCAGCAAAAATGTTGTATAGGCTTTCTGATAATCCAGTCCATAACACTACCTGCTGCTCATAATCGCCAAAGATACTCTCAAATATATCCGACCATTTTGAGCTGACAGCATCTTTTGTAGCATTAATTGCTTCGGAAAAAGACTTCGCCTCCTGAGCGGACTTTGCAGCACGCAGAGAAACCGTATCATACTGCTGCCCTAGAATCTCATAAGCCTGAGAAGCCGTTTCAATAACATTACCCTGATCATCAAGGGTTCCAATCATCTCATAAGCTTTCTGAGTCATTTCATTGAAATACCCGAGGCCTTTCTCCATAACCTCTCTGGTAAAAACTTTCTTGGAGAGCAAATTGTTAAAATTGGAAATATCAGCTTGGCCTTTAGCAACCTTCCCTTCGGCAACGGCGGTTTCCAAAAGGACTTCTTTCAATTGTTTTGATGCTACCGTAGCACCTTCAACCGATTTCCAGTCCATATATGACAAATATCCGGCAGTATAAGACTGATTCAGATTATACATGACTCTGCTAAACTCAGCGGCGCCCTTACCTGCAAAAGAGGTAGCATTGGCAACACCCTGAATAAGTGGGATTATCTTGTCAATGTCACCACCAGAAGATACCATGGTTGCCAAGGCATTTACCATTTCGGTAAAGCTGTATGAGGTTTCGTCTGAGAACCACATCAACTGGTCGAGATATCTGTTGATTTCCTTGACGGATTTACCAGTTGAGTTGACAAGCGACTGAACTGATGCTGTCTTCTGCTCATATTTGCTGTATCCAGTTGTGATCTGATCTATAGTTAGAGATTTGACAAGAGCGGCTCCGGCATCGAGTGCCTTATCTGTAATACGCTCAAGAGCTCGAACGCCAATGATACCCATGGTGCTGAATCGGGTCGATATGGTATCGGCAGCCTTCAAAAGCGGTTCAAAGTTACATTTTTCAGCAGCCTTCTCAACGTCCTCGAAAGACTTTCGGCCATTTTTAAACTCCAGCGCTTTATCAAGTTTTTCAAGAGTTTTAATAGACTGCTTTGAATTTTTCTCAAGAGACTTGTTGTTCATCTCTAATTGAACAACTCTATTCTCTATTTCGGTACTCACCCGCTCGTCACCTCTTTCCAAATCTTATTTGTCATTTCATCAAAGACTGGCTGGATAGCAGGGTTGATATAATCTCGTCCTTCTACCCAGCCACCTGTTCCGGTGCCATGCCCCAATTGAAGAATTAAGGCAATATTGACACCATCATTAACATTGTCATTAACCCAGTTGATTCGTGCAGATCCATCGGCATACACGATTTCGTATCGCCACATGGACGCCGTAGAACCACTGTCTATTGGAGTTGCCGACATCAGCGCGACAACACCTTCTCGTGCATATTTCCGCAAGCTTTTTAGGATTTTCTTGTCGGAGGCATGCTTAAGGAACCGGCGAGTCTTCTTAAAGCTACCGGTCGTCGTCATTTTTATCGGCATTTGAAACTCCCTTTCAAGGTTTATGGGCTTTCGCCTGACGCGCAGCATTCATGGCACGATTCTGCTTATAAATATCCCTCTTACTCATCTTAGAATTGCTGTTCTCAATTCCATATATACGAAGAAGAGTCATAAGCCGATTAAAGTGCCATTTTTCTGCTTCCCATGGGATCTGCGCCGCAACCATCCAATAGTACACCTGTTCGGATGTAATAATTTTCTTACCAGGCTTTTCTTTTTTCCAACTATGGAATGTTGTGGCCGTCATTGGGTCTTGGATATACCGCTCAATCGTGTCGAGGTTCTTCCTGGTGAGCCGGTAATAAACAGCCGGATTAACCTTTGGGGATATCGTCATGCAGCGAACATAATCGATAAATTCCTCTTGCGTTTTCTGTTCCTTCGACATAAACGGCTTTTTCCATTTTGCCTCCCATCTTGAAATAGAAAGCAAGGAATGCTCCAATTGGAGCGTAACCGAGGGACACTGGATGAACTCATTTCGAGTCTCGTCGTACAGTTCCCTCGGTGGGATTATCAGGGTTAACATTACGTGGCCGAAGCAGCAGCCTCGGCGGGAATGTACTTCTTCATATCAGGGATAACGGCATTCGCGAACTCCTGTGCAAACTTTTCATCCGTGACCAGCTTCATAAACAGCTCGACATATGCCTGAGTCTCTGCGAAATCGTTCCAGATCTCCTCGGACTTCTGAAAACGCCGTCCATCCTCGCTCTTTCTGCCATAGCTCATTCGAACAATCTTCTTGAAGAAGCGCATAATCGCCGGACCATCTTTCTTCTTCATGGCCTTATCCAACTGACCTTTCAAGCCACCAGGGGTAGTTGCCTCCAGCTCGGTCAGCTCCGCAGGGGAAAGGTGGAAACGAACCTCCTCAGTTCTTTCATTTCCATCAAAGTCCTTATAGGTAATTTCATGTACAAACATTCTATTTACTCCTTTCAATTTTTAAGAATGCCCCCAACGCAATGGATGGGGGCATGGTTAATTGCTTCTTAGCCTCAGGCTTCGGGAGTCATGAGTGTGATGATCTCAGCAGGAAGCGGCAGCCTCGCCTTTGCCGTAGAGCTGCCATACAGGATGCCTTCCAGCTTGGTCAGGCAAGCCTTTTCTTTTTCGGTCTTCAGTTTAGTGGAGTCGATCTCCATATGAGCGAATGCCTTATAACCGGGAACGTTGATCGGAACAGTCTCAAATTCCCAGCTGAACTCCATTGCATCGGGAGAGTCGTTGATAGTCTCGAAACTCCGTTCAGAAGGAGAAGCAGTGGCGCCATATACAAGATGGATCTTGTAGCCATAATCGTCAAATACCTGGTCATTTCCGACCTTGGTACGGAATGCAAGACCAAAGGTCTTACGGGTCTGCTGACCAACCGTCAGGCCAACAGTGCCTGTAGGACTTGCAGAGCCGTCACAGGCCTCAAATTCAGGGGGATATCTGTAAGCCTTGATCGTACCCTTATAGTCTTCGGCAGACCGCATTACCAGATATTTCATATTATCCGCATAAACTGCGGTGGCCTCCGCACCTTCGGGAGACTCATCAATTCCGGACAGACCGCTCCATGCAACGCCATCACCGGGAGCGCCATCCGCATAGGGATAGAGTACACCTTTGTCTACACCGGTTTCGTACTCACGAGTACCAACCTCGTCCCATACAAGAGCATTATTTTCGGGCATATTGTTACCTCCTTAAAAATAGATGGACCCTGTGAAATGACAGAGTCCATCGGCTGAATACATACGTTCAAAAGAATAATATGGATTTTTCTCAAGTTCTTTGTAAATCTGGCTATCGGGATCCGGGTCTATGACTGTAACAAGATATCTGTCTCTCGTTATATATCGTCCATTTGCTGCAAATCGAACAGCTTCCCCAACCAGACTATATCGGATACATGGATAAACCATCTTTACATTGTTTGTTGGATTGAAATACGCTGCTTTTACACGATTGATTGAAAGAAATTTTTTATGAAGCAACAGCCGTCTTTCATTCACTGAATATCCCTCCAATCGTTAATTTGATTCTGGGATATTCAATCGTTGCAGAGGTGATTTTCCATTTCATTCCGCAAAAAACTACATATTGCATAAATCCAAGATTCTCTTTTGCAAATTTGTCGGCGACGATACTAATATCATTGTTTAACGTGAAATTTGTATTCGTCGTTTCGCTTGTTTCTTCGAGACGAACCCGCCGAGCAATGAAATCGCCGTGATACGTCCGTTCAGTTACCTTCGGGACATAAACACCGGGTGACTGCTCGACGGTCTCGGCGAATCCAATTGCTCCGCAGAATCGTCCCATTTTGAATTACTCCGTAGCGCTGGCAGACCACTCGGTGCCGGCAACGGTAGTGGTGCCGTCAACCGTGGTTACCTTGCCACTGCCAAACTTGACAGGCCGCAGGAAATTGGTACCATCATGCACAAGCAGCATGCCCTTCTTAAATGCATCTTCAATAACCACGGTGGACATCGTCACGGTGTGTGCAGAATTGGCATACAGCTTATGGTCAGCTGCCTTACCATAGGCAACTACAGCACGCATATGCTGATCGGAGTAACCTTCATAAATCTTATTGGATGTCATGTTCATTCCTCCTATGTTATGTTAACCTTAAAGGTATTAAGAAGCCTTCTTTTCCAGAACAATCGCGGACTTGATCTTAGTCAGGGCACCGGAGATACGGGTCTCAATCAGATACTTCTCCTTATTGAAGTCGATGTCGAACTGATTGAACTGGGTGATCTGGCCACCCTTGGTAGCACCAACATAGTAGTCATCGAGATTAACCATGATACCCAGCAGAGCCATCTTATTAGTGTCAACGGTTCTCTGAAGACCGGCGAACTGCTCAATGGTGACAATCGCGGAAACATTCAGGATCGTCTTCAGCTCGTCAATGCTGTTGTAAATTCTCCGGCCATTCAGATCACGGGCCATCAGCATGGTGTTAACCAGCTGCGGAGTGCAGAAGAAGGCGGGAGAACCGGAACCACGGTAATCGATTCTGGCATCCAGAGCAGCCTCGATAATGGCTTCGGTCTCGATGTAGTTGTCACCAAAGTTCTTGCTTGTGTCGCTTCCCTGAAGCTTGGTCTTCATACCAGCAACATCGACGGTCTTGTGAATGGTGTACAGTTCGTCATCAGTCCAGATGGGACGAATCTTATCCTCGGGGATCTTGTCTTCATCGCCATCCTCACGGCCATCGCCAACCATAACGGCAGTGGCAATTTCCTCATTGAGCGCCATCCGCAGGAGGTTGTACTCATAGGATACGACATCGAAATCCGTGATATCGAGAATATCATCCCGATTCATGGAATCCTTAACGAATATGGTATACGGGTCGGTCGTCCGGCTCATGAGCTTAACATTACCGACTTCCTTCTTGAGACCACCCTTCTGATAGCCAAGGCCACGAATCTTACGGCCTCTTGCGTCGGTCTGACGAGTACGGATACGGCTGATGGGGCTCTTGTGAACACCATTCATAACCGTAGTAACCCAACCCAGATTATCGGTTACCAGCTCGGGAGCACCGGGCTTTACGTCCTTATATTCCGGGAACAGGGTTTCAATCTCGTCGATGCCGTGCTGGAGATGGTCGGTCTCCCCGGCGTACTGCTCCATAGCCTCTCTCAGAGAACCACAGCTCTTGCTCTTGGCGAGAGCCAGAATGGCCTCCTGGTCAGAATGGGTCAGAACACCATCCACGGTCTCAGTCTGAGTTTCCTTATCGAATGCGTTGTGTCTCATAACTTTTTCCTCCTTGTTGTCATTGTCCTCTTCTTCATCGCCGTGGTCAGAGGACTCGTTGTTTTCTTTTGCTGTACCAATTACAGCATATACGGCTTTCTTCTCTTCCTCAGTGAAGGTCTCCCAAACATCGGCGACGGTCTCACCTTTATCGGAAGCGGGCTGCTCCGCATCATCGGCATAGCCATCAGCATGCTCGATTTGGTCACCCTTCAGAGCCATACCAATGATAAACATAGCTACCTTCTTCTTTTTCTCAGAAAGACCATCAATGATTTCCTTTGGGGTTTTCTTGGGAGTCTCATCGGATTTCTTTTCGGGTTCTTCTTTGGAGTCTTTCTCCTGAGTTTCCTTATCCTCATGAGTAAGCTCACCATTGGATGCATCAATCGCCTGATCGAAGTAGATAACGGCCTCTTCATCGGCGCCGTCCTCATGGGTAATTACCGAGTCAATGTAAGCGCCAGGATTTGCTCCGGCATAAACCAGACTCAATTCCCGGATAACGCCATGGGTGACGTCCGGCCCATTCTGCTTCAGCTTATTGGCATAGATGGACATCGCACAAATGTCACCATGCTCCACAAGCTCTTTAGCGTTAATACCATTCTTTGTCTCATTAAAGACACCGTAGGCATAAACGCCGTCACTTCGATTCTCTAGAAGTGCATGACCGATGACATTCTCCATGCCACGATGGTCATGATTCCAGACAAGCGGCACCTTTGCCCCATCCTGATCGGCAAATGCCCCGGCACGGATAATCCTGCCATCGGTACATTTGATATCATTTCTGGTGGCATAGCCGCTAAAGTCATACCGAAATGCCATTTTTACTATTTCACTCCTTTTCTTCTGTTTTCTTCTCAGAAGATTCATCTTTTACGACATTTGCAAACTCTTGCCCATTCGCTGCACTGATGTTGGAGTTTCTGAGCTCATTTGCCTTGTCGTCATTAACGGGCTTTCTTCCCACCATCTGCCGAACCTCATTCGAACTAAAGATCTCGTTTCTCCTGAGTTTATCGGCAAGCTCGGGAATTGTATTCGCAGATACAAGCTTAAAGGGGTCGCGGAAGAACATGATTGTCTCACCGTCATCTCTGGCTTTCTGTGTAAGGTACTTCCAACGCATGCCATCTACGATTGCAGAAATGATCGGCTCGATAAGCCGAGAATAGTAATTCTGCATTGTTTCATTATTGGCAGTACCATTAAGAATAGACTCCGTAATGCCGAGCTGAGAATATAACTGATCTACAAGGTACTTCACCCGTTCATAGAGATTGTTCTCAATTCCGCGATTCAGCTGCGTGATATGCTCTGTACCATCAATATACGCAATCCCGTATTTTGAATTTTCGAGCTGCTCTTGAATGCTGTCTCTCCGGAGATTAGCTCGATCCTCCATAGACTTTGTCCGAATCTGGTACGGGAGCTGAATGATCATGTCCAGTTTGCCGGAACCATTCTGTGCATCGAGTGTATCAGAAAGGTTTAGAGTCCGGATAAGACGCTGCACAACGGAATTATTCTCATTCATCACGGAATAGAGAGGATTCATGATAATGGGAACGGATGCTTTCGGCATCGTGAGATCTTCCCGCTGTCCAGTTTGATCGTTGTAAGCACGCATAGTGATGTAATCCGGATACCATTGCCGAACCTCAGCAGTTCGAATAGACTCGATATCCGTTTTAATCCCGTCCTTCGTTATTCGCGTAACGGTATCGATAGGCGGAAGCGCAACCGTCCCCTCGTCGAACATACTGAGGACCGCATCCTGAATGAAATCTCTCGCGGACTGGTCTTTATTAGCGTTCAACGTCAGGCATCGATTCAACTTGGAATCGATGGTTTCAAGATAGTTGCCGTTGGAATCTACTCGAACATGCTGCAATGACATCTCAGCACAGTCCATCGCAATCTTATTGAAGATGGGCGCAATAAAGGACTTTTCATTGCCGCGTGTAAGCCGAGTACGGTACGGATTATAAGAAGAACCCCCGTAAGTCACATGACTGCTTACGGGGGGATCTCGATTCATGAAAGCACTCCAGGCATTTTTCAGTCTGGAGGTAAAATTATTTTCTGACATTTAAGACTCCTCAACCTGCATAATTTAAACAAAATAAAACCAGCACCATTAATTCGGTGCTGGTCAAAAAGTCTATACTGTTGATTTACAAACGTTCTGCTAAAAAGAGCAGAAGAAACATTAATAAAAGAAACAATACCATATATGGAATATTTTTTCTTGCTTCGGCCATACTTTTTCTGGTTTCTTCATCTTTTCGCTCTTTTTCAGCCATGCGTTGCTCTTTTGTCCCAAAAATCTTGGTTATTGCATCTGTGACAGTTTCCGTTCTTGCGGTTTTCGAATCCTCCGTGTAAAACGCGATATCATCGTTTGCGATTTTGGAACCGCAATACGGGCAGAACATCATGGGTTTCCCGCTGATTGGTTCCAGCGGGGCGTTACAGTTTGGACAGGTAAAAGATTGAGTTTTCATAAATGCATTCTCCTTTCTTATCTTATCCAACTATACCATAATACCATTCTATTTTCAATATTTAATAGGAGAAAAATACATCTTATACTTAATCTTGTCTACAGCTTTTTGAGCTTCACGGATAACGACCGGGGTAATTGCAGCATACGCCAGAGGACCGACTACAGCAAGCACGTCTTTAACCGTTTCCCTCCCCTTATTATAGACAAAATCACTTCCGGCATCCATGTCGTCTTTCATAAGACTCCTGTATTGCCGTTCTAGATTCATTCTATATACGTATTTTTTGAGTTCATCATCCGATAATATTTTAGTCTTTTTTGCGATGTCTTTATCTCGGAACCTACTATATTCCTTACCTCGGCTTTCAACAGCTTCGCCAATGCTGCTGATGGTGGCTCCCGTTTGCTTATCAACATTCTTAGCATTGGAACCTACTTCTTTTATAAATCTTCCACGTCTTTTAGAACTCGATGCTCTTGCCGAAACATGTTTCTTTCCGGCCTCAGTTAATGTCCCGTCTTTATTCTGATACCGTCTTACACCCCATTTCATACCGAGGATGCCATGGTGCGCCAAATAAGTTTCCATTTTAATTTCTCACATCCTTTTAGTCAAACATGTCGCCATTCGCCTTATAGGCGACCCAGGCATCCATCATGGCGGACACGTTATCGATCTTGTCTTCGTTCCGAAGTTTCATAAGTTTGCGATTGCCATTTGTATCGGTCAGAGTAACACAATTCTCCATGGCAAACTGCATCAATTTTTCATCAAACTTCAGCAGTCGCTCTTCGGATAAGTTCTTCAATTCTCCAAGAGGCACAGATTCTGTTCTGGCGCCCTGAATAACCTTAACCACACCAAACGAGCCATTTTCCTTGCACCAGCGATCTACAAAGGTTTCCGCATTATATGGGTCAAATCCGAAACAGCGAACCTCATAACCATTCTTCGTGATGAAGTCATCAAGCTCGTCATAGACCTGCATCATGTCAAGCACAATTCCATCAAAAACAAAGAGACTTCCCTCGGATATGAACTCCTCATATCGGAGCCGCATTGCGACTGGAAGTCTATGTAATGTCTTTGCAGTTATGTAGCTACGAACCTTGATTCCATAAGAACCATCGGAAAGTGGGAATAGAAACGTAAATGCACAGAAGTCATCGCCTCTGGACAAGTCACCGCCCATGGAACATGGCATCTGCCAATAGCTTCGCTGCGGATGTGGCAATGTTTCCTCGTATGGGAAATAGTAGGTATAGCCCTCGCTCGGAATACCAAAGCGCTTCGCCAGGATATCGTTTTTCGCAGACGGAACCTTTTCGGCACGTTCTACATCAAGCTGATAAGTCTTATAGCTAACGGTAAGTCCGATGTTCGGCTGAGCCTTAATCCACATGGACGGGTCGGAAACTTCGTCAATGCTATCAAGCTTGTAATACCAGATAGAAACATGAGGTGCATAATAATCACCTCGAAGAATGTCGATAAGCTCCATTTTCATGGAGTCACCAACACCATTTCTTACAGTACCCTCAGAGCTGATTGCCAGAATCAGATAATCCTCGACCTTAGATGCACCCTGCTCGATTGCAGCAATGGGGTCTTCTCTTGTCGCGCCGGAAAGCCACTCGTCAACTGTAGCACATTTGACCTGAAGTCCCTGAAGTTTATCGACCCGCATAGGTCTGACCTCAAGTAAACTCCCTGTGAGCATATTCTCAACGCCCTTTTTTGTAGTGCAGAGCTTTTGACGATTTGCTTTACTTCCAGTTGTATTTTGAAGACTACCTTCTGTAAGAAACTGGAAGACAGGGCCTCTTGCCCTTGTGATAGCAGTGCTGATCGGAGCAATGACCTCGTTCGCCTGTTTCATTGTAGGCGCGGTTGTGATCTGATGCGTTGTTGTCAAATCAACATTTAAGAAATAGGATTGGATTGTGCTTGCGTACATACTCTTTGCGGCACCGCGAGCGACAATCAAATATTGCTTGCGCGTAAGGCGTCGTTTGACTATCTTCTTCTCACGATGAACACCGCCACCTTCATCCGGAACAATTACGGTTGTAGGTTCGAAATAATACCAACAGAATATCTGCTCTGCCCACAACTTGAATGTATCTAAGAGTTTCAGATCAGAACCATCAGTCAGCGTTAACTCGTTCTCACAGTACGCAATGTATCCTTCTACGGCGCGATCGTCGTAATAGTAAGCTGGGTCACGAATCAGATCATCAATCCGATTCATTTCCATTTCTATTTCTTTGTTGACCTTTATCTCTCCACGCAACACCGCGTCACGAAAGTTACCGTAGTATCGCGGGGTTGCTGTGTTGGATAACATGATTTACTCCTTTTCTATTTTGATTTCTCCATGTACTCGATTATGTTCCACTCCAGTTCGGCGATCTCTGCTTTTATGGCATCCGCAATTGTGGAAGAAGATGGAGGATCAAAGGAAAGCTTTGTTCGTTTATATACATATGGCTTTACAAATCCAAGAAGCACCTTATCTGGGCAATAGGTACCCCAGGTATCTTCCAGATCTGTCAGTGCGAACCCGCCCTCTGGACCAACACCGAGACGAGTCAGTTTTGCAAACGCCGAATTTGCAAGCGGGATAATGTCTTCATCAAAGTCATTACAACTCTGATCAACTTGACATCCCCTGCGGACGCCTTCAAGAATACTGTCACTCATTTATTATTCCTCCATGGGGATGTATCATTTGGTGAACGCTGTGCAATTAAAGGAAGCTGATTCTTTGATTCTTGGTAATGTATCGCTCGGTGGGTTACGGGAGAAACACACACAAGATACTTCGGATCCCATGCAAACTCACTGCCATTAATAATGTCTTCAACTGTGATCGGATTCATGTGATGAAGAATAAATATTTCTGGAAGAGGATAGCCCTCAACACCAAGATCCCAGCCATTTTGTTTTACAACAATTTTTCTTCGAAGCCTTTTGTACTCTTCGCTTCGGTAGAATCTCTGATTGATCCATCGGTCATAACCGAATGTTGGCTCACCAACTGTGGAATAGGTTCTGAGATATTCTATCCGGCCTTCGAATGTTGGGATTTTTCTGAGCTCATCCCAACTCTTAATAAAATCCTTCATCGATGTCCTCCGGATAGTCCTCTGCACCCTGGTACCTTCGCATTGCTTCAACGGCCTTCTTATACAGTTCGCCGCGTTCAACTTCTGCACGAGCCGCATCTTTCTTAGCACGAAGCAATTCGATCTCTGCTTCCATTTTTTCTTTCTCACGCTTCTCTCTTGTGGAAGCGAGTTTTAAGTAATGTACGAGAACCTGAGAGGAGGCTGTGCCTTCCCGCAGTTCTTTTTCGGCCTGGTCAATTGCCAGATCAATCAACTGATTCTCACGCCCCTCCCGCGTCAATGCTGGGGGCGTAGGTTTTTGTGGCACAGTTATCCTCCTTTCAGAACTTATCTAGTCATTCGAAGAGAGGCATGACGGATTAAGAAAAGTCCGTATGTTGAGAGAGGTATTGTTGGAGGTTATATCCTCAGTTATGGATGCCCACCACATTCACCCATAACATCAGAAGCACTGGAAAGGAGAAAACAGTGCCGTGAGAAGAACATGCCTCCCTGCGAATGACTAGATAAGTTGGTTT
>ERZ1034925.60-NODE-60-length-63225-cov-6.890264_pt1 | contig 63225 bp, 80 predicted proteins | sample MGYA00520687_ERZ1034925 | MGnify/ENA primary metagenome ERZ1034925 (study PRJEB33766, sample SAMN09781758) | gut metagenome | biome: gut microbiome | host: Homo sapiens | place: Madagascar | study: EMG produced TPA metagenomics assembly of the PRJNA485056 data set... | reverse complement strand
CTCACGGCAGCGGGCTATGACTACGCCGCCGTTCAGAGCCGCGTCAACAAGCTGCTCTAACCATGACGACGGTAAAAGCCATTCTGGACGCTTTGCTACTCGTTGCAGTTTTCGCAGTCCCCGCGATCTGGATAGTCGCCCTTTGTAACTGGGACGGCAAATGCCCATGCAAGCCGGAAGACTGCGAAGACTGCCCGTACAGCGGGACAGGATGTGAAATCGACCCAAAAACACACAAAAATCAGACCGACAACGGTCACAAATAAGAAAGGACAAACACCATGAAAGAAATGCTTATGTCGCTGCTTCAGGCAGTAATCGCCGCAGCGGTACCCGTTATCACGGTTTACCTCTGCAAATTTCTCAAGACCAAGAAGGACGCAACTGTCAAGATCACTGAGAACGAGACGGCAAAAGCTCTCCTCTCGCAAGCCTTCGATGCAGTCTGCAAGGCGGTCACCAGCACCAATCAGACCTACGTGGACGCGCTGAAGAAAAGCGGCACCTTCACTATTGATAACCAGAAGGAAGCCTTCCGGAAGTCCTACGAGACAGCCGTCAAGATCATGAGTGAGGAAGCGAAGACCTTCATCGCTACGGTTTACGGTAGCCTTAACGACTGGCTGACCACACAGATCGAGGCGCAGGTCAAGACCCAGAAAGACGGCGTCCTCACCGTCGGTGAAATTATTGCGGAATAAAACTCTCGGAAATTGAGAAAATAGTCTTGACAAAAAATCAGACCCGTGATATACTGGCGGAGGGGAGGGGGTCTAAGGGGGAACAGCGACCCTCCATAACGCTGTCCCTGCAACCCTCTCCCCTTGTGTATTGTGCTTGAAAATGCCCCAGAAGTACCCGCGAATCTTTGTGTGGTATTTCTGGGGCTTTTCTCTTGACAATAAACCGACGGTGGTTTATAATGTATCTCGGAAATTGAGATAGCCTGCAAGGATAAAACAGGAAGCGGCAAGCAGAGACCGGCGGGAAGCAGCCAACGGCTGGGGAACGCGACGAGGCACAGACGGCGGTACGAACGGCAACCTTGCAAGCATCCGATTTCCAGAAAGAAGGATACAGAATGAAATTCTACTTTGCAGACCGCATCGGCGGAACACCCAGAGAAATGACGATGGACGAAGTGCATCAGCACCTCTCCGAAGGACAGATCAGAGAGGCAATCGAAGCCAAGCAGGCAGACCCGAACGAGGAAGTCAGCTACATGACGGTCGGCGGTTATATCATTTGTGATTTTTAAGGAGGACTGAACAATGAGAGACACAATCAAAGCCAAAGACGGATACCACGTCGTAAAGGTCAGAAACATCGCCACCGGCGAGGAAGGCTACCGTATCGACGACGGATGCAATCCCCTTTTTGTGGCGCAGAAGCGCAGCTACGAGGAATACAAGGACGAAGAACGCCAGAACGAAATGTTCAGACGCTGCGAAGTCTTCACCACAGTCAAAGGAAACCAATTCATCTACTGGCGCGACGAGGAAATCGACGCGGACTACATCACAAAGGTTCCGAAGGAGGAGCAGAAATGAAAGTAATCGACTTCGTGAAAAAAATAAACCACGCCAGCGACGACATCCCTGTCGAAATCAAGTGCGGAATCAGCGACACAGTCGCGGTTGACAAGAGCCTATGGCACTACGCGGCGCATTGCGGAATTGAAGCCGACCGCAAAATATCCGGCATCACAATCTGCAAGAACCAGATCACAATTTATATCAAGTGAGCCGAAACGCCCGCAAGGGCGTCCGCAGGAGACCGCCTCCCTGCGCTGAAGATGGCAGGCGAGAAAGGAAGCACAATGGAACACAAATGCTATATCGTAGACGAACGCGAGATTGACCTTCTCGACCGCTACGAAGGAACAATGGCACAAAGAAAAGACCCTCACAGATACGACACTTTCCCGAAGGAAACGCTCGTTACTTTTTGCCGAATGAAAGACCGCTCGAATGATCTCTTCTTCAAAAGGTACGAGGGCGCGAAAGAGGTTATAGACCTTATCGCAAAGCAAGTCGGCATCAACCCGAAGAACACTGGATACTGGCTTTATGCCCCAGACGCTGACGGAACATCGCCCATCGTAAAAAGTATAGAGGAATGGGTCAGCAGAAGCGGAGAAAAAGCGCAACTCAAAAAGCGGCTGCAGGAACTCGAACAAGAAAACGCTCTCCTGCGTTCGCTTATTCAAAAATAAGGAGGAATCATCTTGAAAGAACTATTCGTTGACAATTTCGCCGGAGGCGGCGGAGCTTCGACCGGCATCGAAATGGCAATCGGGCGCAGCGTAGACATTGCAATCAACCACGACCCAGATGCCATAGCGATGCACAAGGCAAATCACCCCGCATCAAAGCATTACTGTGAGGACGTCTGGCAGGTGGACCCTGTCGAAGCCTGCGCCGGGAACCCCGTCGCGCTGGCGTGGTTTTCGCCAGACTGCAAGCATTTTTCCCGCGCAAAAGGCGGGAAGCCGGTAGACAAGAACATCAGAGGACTGGCATGGGTCGCCATCAAGTGGGCATACACGGTGCGCCCGAAGGTCGTCATGCTTGAGAACGTCCCCGAAATCCAAACGTGGGGTCCGCTCGGAAAGGACGGCAAGCCTATAAAGGAACGCGCCGGTGAGACTTTCATGGGCTTTATTCTCGCCTTGACTGGTGGCATTCCCGCATGGCACCCGGCATACCAAGAGATGTGCGATGCGCTCTCAATCGAACCGACATCGGAAATGGCGCAAAAACTACAAAAGGGGCTGGGATACAAGGTGCAGCACCGAACGCTGAAATCCTGCGATTACGGCGCACCGACGACAAGGACACGCTTCTATCTCATTGCCCGTTGTGACGGTCGCCCCATTGTCTGGGCAGAACCCACACACGCCCCAAAAGACAGCGAAGCAGTCAAGCAGGGACTTAAACTACCGTACCACACCGCCGCCGAGTGTATCGACTGGTCGATACCCGCACAAAGCATCTTCGAGCGCAAAAAGCCGCTGGCAGAAAACACGATGAGGAGGATTGCGCGAGGTATTCAGAAATTCGTAATTGACAACCCTGAACCGTTCATCGTGACCGTCAACCATTCTGGCGAAGGCTTCAGAGGACAGAGTACGGATGAGCCACTCGGAACTATTACGGCAAAGAACGGATACGGCGTGGTCACGCCGATGATCATGTGCAACAACACAAACAACGTCGGCGCGAGCGTCGAGACACCCCTCCCTACCGTCACAACAGGAAACCGCAACTATCTCGTAGCCCCTTCCATCGTCCCCATCGGATACGGAGAACGCGAAGGGCAGGCACCAAGAGTGAACAAGGTCGACGAACCTCTCGGAACGGTCGTAACAAGCGGAAAGCACTACCTCGTCGCCCCGACGCTGATCCAGTACCATAGTGAGACCGCCAAAGATGAAGTGCGCGGGCAAGAGCTGACAGAGCCACTCATGACGCAGGACACCTCGAATAGATATGCCCTCTCGGTGGCGCACATCATGAAGAACTACGGCGGAGGATACAACGGCGCAGGAAGCGCAGCGGATGCCCCGCTTGACACGGTCACAGCCAAAGACCACAACTCCCTCGTTACCGCCCACATCATGACGATGCGGAACAACATGGACGGTCAGCCCATCGACGAGCCTCTGACAACCATCTCCTGCAGCGGAGCGCACCACGCAGAGGTTCAAGCATTCCTCGTGAAATACTTCTCCACAGGCGCGGCAAAATCGGTCAATGAACCGCTTGATACGGTGACGACAAAGGATCGCTTCGCGCTGGTAACCATTCACGGCGAGGAATACATAATCACGGACATAAAAATGCGAATGCTTCAGCCGCGCGAACTTTTCAACGCGCAAGGTTTCCCCAGCGACTACATCATCGACCACGATGCAGACGGACACCCATACGTGAAATCAAAGCAGGTCGCGCGGTGCGGAAACGCGGTCACACCGCAGGTACCCGCCGCCCTTGTCAGAGCGAATCTGCCGGAGGAATGTATACCAATCGCCACAGACCGCAAAGCGGTAAATTCATAAGGAGGAATCGCCATGAAAAGCATGACACTCACCACCTGCGGCACAAGCATACCAAGGAACATTCTCGAACTTGCCGCAGAGATCAACAACAAACTCGGAGATCAGAACTTCACCGTCGCCATCCGCGACGAGGACACCGGCAGAGAATATCTCATAGAGCCGCACGAAAGGAGGATGTCGCATGACGCTGAAAGAGGCAACAGAAGCCGCCGAACGCTGTACGCCCGTCACGCATAACGGGATTGAATACACCAGAATCACCGAGGCTGGATACCAATACGATGCGAACGGGAAACGCTCGCCATTCATCCAGCTTCTCGACCGATGCGGACGCAGCGTAACATACGCCGACCCATCCCGATGTACGACAAAGGAGGCGACGGAATGATCTGGATAAAATTCTACCACCCAGACGGTCGAGACCTCGGAGGGTACACCCTCCTCGGAGCCTTCGCCGGAGAGCTTCAGAACACAAAGGAACTGCTCGCGGCAGAGAACGGCATCAAACCGGAAGACATCGAGGTCAGACTTGAGGAACGCAAAGGAGGCGCACGATGAAGAACCGCCTCTTTGATGAAAACGGCATAGCCCGAACACGACCGCCCACCAGTGACAAGCCACACCCGAAAGGTCGGGCAAACAAGCGAACAGAAAAGCAAGCCCGCGAATACGAAGTATGCGGCAAATGCACGAAGAAACGATGCAGTGGAACAGACACCTGCGTCAAAAAGAGAATGAAGGAGGAACTCAAAGATGAAACAGAAACTTTATAAGGTCAAGGTGCAGCGTCCGCTCTTCCCGCCGGACGCGCCGGTTCTGATTTACAGCAAGTGCGGGACAATTCCGCCGACGCAACTCCCGAACGAGGGTGCGCTGAAAGAAGCCCTCGGCGACGACCAGAAGGCGTACTTCGAATGCAGCGTTGAAGGAACAATCCTCCAGCTTCGCAGAAGACTGCGCCACCAGCACTGGTAACCCGAAAAGCGAGATTTTCACGTGAAACACTCGTTATTCAAGAAAGCCATTGTAAAAACACCGCCGTCGTGCTATAATATAAACCAACGGCGAAAAAGCAAAGGAGGACACACCGCATGGCATACGGACGACCGATGAAGAACGGAACGCGCCGCGTTCCCGTAACACTTCACATCCCCATCGGAATGCTTGAGACCATCGACGACTACGTAGCGGACTACGCGCAGACCAGCGGTACCGCTTACAGCCGGTCGGATTTCTACAACGAAGCCGCCGTCGCTTTCCTGCAGAGCAAAGGAATCGACCCAGAGGGTGAGCGTAACAAAAGCGTAACAAGAAAACCGACAGTCAATCCCAATGAGGATAATATAAATAATTAAAGCACAAACACGGGGCGAAAAATAGCCACGTATCACCTCAAGATAAACCACCACGAAAGAGTGGGAATGAGAACCAAAAAGCCGAAACCCCTTATATATCAAGGGATTTCGGCTTTATTTTTCGACCGAGCGTAACAAAAGCGTAACACTTCAAGTCATGTCCTCGATTTTCTTCTCGAACTCCGAGAGAACGCCGGAGTATTTCTCACCTTCGTCGCTTTCCAGACGAGAGGAAACCTCTTCCTGCTTGTCGGGGTACAAATGCGAATAGGTCTGAAGCGTCGTCTGGATATTTTCGTGACCAAGACGCTCGGAGATCAGCAACGGAGAGAACCCCATCTCAACGAGCAGCGAAGCGTGAGAGTGCCGGAGGTCATGGACACGAATGCGCTTCACGCCGGAAGCCTTACAACCAGCCGCCAGCTCGTAGTGCAAGAAGTGCTTCGTGAAATAGAACAGCCGATCCTGTGGCTCATAGTCCACAAGGCGGTCGGCATAATCGCGGATCAAAGCGAGGATGAACCGTGGCACCGACACAACACGGTTTGACTTCGGCGTTTTCGGAGGATTGACAACCGTCTCCCCGCGCACCTGCGCCAGCGTTTTATTGATCCTTATGCGCGACCGTTCAAAATCGACATCATCCAGCGTGAGAGCCAGAAGCTCGCCGGAGCGCATACCAGTCCAGAACAGCAACTCGAAAGCCAGCCTTGCCGCTGGCTTTTTTACACAGGCAATAAACTGGTGGAATTCGTCTCGCGTCCAGAACTGCATCGCGGCCGCTGCCTTCTTTCCGAAGGGTCCACAGACCACAACAGGATTTGACGGCAGACCGTAGAAGCGGATCGCGTAATTCATCACTGCCGACATTTGATTATTTATTGTTTTCAGATACGTCGGAGAATAGCCGGACGGATCCGTGAGCAGCTCATTCTGCCACCGGCGAATCATCGTCGGCGTTATATCCCGGACAGGAATCGAGCGGAAGGTCGGCAGGATTTTAGAATCGAAAATCCACTGCTTACTCTCCACCGTGGTCGCGCGAAGACGCGTGGAACAGTCCGCCATATAAAGCTCAACCAGCGAGCCGAAGGACATATCTGTACCGCCGCCTTGCTTGCGTTTGAATTCCTGCTCATATTCGAGGGCTTCTCGCCGAGTGCGAAAGCCCTCCTTTTTCTTTTGCCGCCTCGTTCCGTCCCAGTCAGTATAGCGGAAGGAGACGAACCAAGTGCCGCGTTTTTCGTTTTTGTAGACGGACACAGCCCCGCCTCCTTTCAAGCACAGTACAAGCACCGTGCAAAAACTGCCTTATACCTCATACCTTAAACCGAATACCTTGTACCGATTACCTCATCCCTCAAACGCGCTGCGGTTTCGCAGCACGAAGTCGCGGACAAACCAATCAAACAGAACCAGAACCACACCGACCACGCCGCCGAGAACAACGTTCACAACGGCAAGGACGATCAGCCAGGTCTTGCGCCCCTCAAAATAAGGAACCACGCCCGGATTGTGAGCCGTGATATTTTTCACATTCCGCAGAGCGACAATGGCATTGACGACATTCCAGACACCAGCGGCAGCAGTATAGACCAACACGCACTGAATGATGCCGACAATGAGCCACGCGACATTTGACGCAATCTCGCACCGGCGTACCTTCAGAGCAACCGCATCCGCACCGACCGGTTTCTGCTTTGCTTGCCGAACAGGACGCTGGGCGACAGTCGCCACATACGGCGCAGAGCAATAGGGACAATGAACAGTATGCACACCGGCACCGTTCGGAACTCCCACCGAGTACCGGCGGCGACACGAAGGACACAGAATATTCAATTTCAGCAAAAGCATCACCTACCAAAACACGAAATGACGACGAAGCTCACGTCTTAGGCTTTCTTTTTAACATCGAGGAAATTCTCGCCGGACTTGACCTCGTCAAGCGTTTTCAGCATTTCGATGTACTCCTCCGCCTTTTTACGAGCGTCGTCCGAAAGCCCCTCCAGCTTCTCGTGGATATCGGGATCGGACGCAATCGCAGGAGCAGCGAGAGAAGTGCCGGAAGCCGGGTCTGAAGCGTGACCCATTTGCAAGGACAGCCCCATGATATAATCCGCCGAAACGTCGTACAGACGAATCAGCTCCAGAATGGTATCGGGATCGGGAGCAGAAGCCCCGTTCTCATACCGAGACAAAGACTTGTCGGTGATGCTGGTTATTTTCATAACCTGCGCCTGCGTCAAGCCTTTTCTTTCACGCGCCCTTTTGAGACGCTCACCGAATGAAAGCATAGCAACCACCTTTCTCAAAGCATACTTCACTCATTTTACAAGAACATTATACTACAAATTCTCGTTTTCTGAAATATCTTTCTCGGAATTTTAGAAAAAAGTATTGACTTCTCGGAAAATGAGTGATATAATAAGACCACAATGAATTCTCGGAAAATGAGTGAAAGGAGGAATGCCGCATGAAGAAGGTGTACCAGATGATGCGCGACTACCGCGAAAAGCGCGGGATCACGCAGACCCACGTCGCCAAGCAGGCAGGAATTAACCCGAAGCGCATCAGCCAGCTCGAAACAGGACTGGTCAGACTGACCGCCGACGAATTCCTGCACATTTGCCTTGACGGTTTCGGAGTGACCCCGCAAATTTTTTTTGACGACCAACTCTCGGAAAACGAGAACATCACAGCAATCGACCCCACGGATTGAGAATCATTGTAATTAAATTATAGCGGAAAGGAGGGCAAAAATATATGCCTAAACAAGCCACGAAAGCCGCCGACAACGCCTTCTACAAAGCACGTATCGCGGCTTCAAAGTGCAACGACCGGCTGGCAAGCCGCGAGGGAGCGTCCGAGGAACTCGGAATCGACCGCACTCGGCTGGCGAGAATCGAACTCGGAAGCCTCAACCCATACCCAGAAGAAGTCCTGCTCATGGCGGACTATTACGACGCGCCGGAGCTTGCAAACCACTACTGCTCACAGATATGTCCCCTCGGAAGGAAAACGGTGCCGCCCGCCGAAGCGCGAAGCATTGACCGGCTGACGATCCGCATCATTTCCGCGCTCGGAGAAGCCGACGGCATAACCGAAGCGATCCTCGACATTGCCGAGGACGGAATCATCACCCCAGACGAGAACGAACGCCTCCAGCAGGTGATCAAGGCATTAGAAAGAATCGAGGTAACCGCGCAGGAGATGAAGATATGGGTGCGAAAGAACCTCAAAGGAGGCTCAAAGCATGGATAAGACAACGGAACCGGCGGAACAGCCGAAATTCCTCCGGGTGACAGAGGTCGCCTCCCTGCTTGAGTGCAGCGAGAGCCACGCATACAAGATCATCCAGAAATTAAACAAAGAACTCGAAGCCAGAGGGGCAATCACCGTAGCAGGAAGGGTGTCGCGGAGATACCTCATGGAAAGGCTTTATTGTTAAAAAACGAAAGGAGCAAGCACAATGCACAAGAAAATTACTTACATGGTCATGGGAGCCGCCGTGGGCATCATCCTCATCGGTTCGGTTTTCGCCATTGACAAAAGCGGAGCGGTCAACGCGACCGACGAACGCTCGTCCCAAACGCCGACGATGGCGGCAAGCGCGAGCGCAACAGACAAACCGGAGATCACTAACCTCCTCTACGCCACAGACAAGAAGAACGAACCGGCAACGCCGATCGCAGAGATGCCGGAGGAGGAAGACATCGAAATGCTGGCAAAGCTCATCTGGGGCGAAGCCAGAGGCGTGGAATCCATAACCGAGAAAGCGGCGGTCGCTTGGTGCGTACTTAACCGCGTAGACGCGAAAGGATACCCGAACAGCATCGAGGCGGTAATCACCCAGCCCCACCAATTCGTGGGATACGATGAAGACTACCCCGTCACGAAAGAACACAGGCTGATAGCCGAAGATGTCCTTTGCAGATGGTACGCCGAAAAGGCTGGCGAAAAGGACGTCGGCAGAGTGCTGCCGAAGGAATACGTGTACTTCACCGGCGACGGCAGCAGAAATCACTTCACAAGCGAGTGGCGCAGCGAGGACACATGGAACTGGAACCTTGCATCGCCATACGAAAGCTGAAGGAGGGACAGCATGAGATACGAAGACGAAGTCAGAGACGAAGCCTGCTCATACCTCGGCAGGGAAATCACCGACGCGGAGTGGAACGAAGCCCTGCCGCCAGCGCAGAGAAAACTCGACTGGATAATCAGCCGAGAGGGCGACCTTGACGGAGAACGCCGGAAGCCCTACTACCTCGGCAAACTGGTCGAGGAACGCATCAGAGAAAACGCATTCAGCAAATGGTGCAACACGATGAACGAACTAAACCAGCAAAGGAGAATGGCAAATGAAACTGTACCGGCTCACGCTTAACAACTTCCAGGGCATAAAAAGCCTTTCCTTCGATTTCCCCGAAGGACGATCCGCCAGCATTTACGGCGACAACGCCACCGGCAAAACCACCTGCTACAACGCGCTGACATGGCTGCTTTTTGACAAGGCAAGCACGGCGGCGAAGAACTTCACTCCGAAAACCAAAGGACCCGACGGAGACCTCCACCACCTCGACCACAGCGCAGAGGCGGTATTCATCACCGACACCGGCAGACAGATCACCCTCAAGAAGACCTATCACGAATCCTACAAGAAGAAGCGCGGATCCGCGATGGAAGAATTCGACGGACACACGGTCGAGTACGAAGTCGACGGAGTGCCGGTCAAAGAAAAGGAATTCACGGCAACGGTTATCGGCTTCTGCGGAGGCGACACCGAAAAGCCGAAGATGCTCACGATGCCCGACTATTTCCCCGAACAGCTCTCATGGGACACGCGCCGGAAAATCCTTCTGGAGATTTGCGGCGACATCAGCGACGACGAGATCATCGCGGCAAACGACGACCTCAAAGAGCTGAAAGACTTCCTGCGAATGAACGGCACAGCAGAGCAATACTACACGACCGACGAATACAAGAAGGTCGCAGCCGCCCGCAGAGGCGAGATCAATAAGCAACTGACCGAAATCCCCGCGAGAATCGACGAGGCGGAAAAGGCGATCCCCGACACCACGGGACTGAACGCTGAGGAAATCGAGCAGAACATCGCCAGCCTTCAGAGAAAACGCGACAGCCTCGCCGCCGAAAAAGCCGAAGCAGCCGCAGGTGGAACGGCGGCAGCTACGCTCCGCACCCAGATCGCGGATATTCGCACGAAACTGGCGGAGGGCAAGGCGGCGCACACCAAAGCCCAGAATGACCAGAACGCCGACATCGACGCGGACATCCTTCTCGCAAAACGGGAAGCGAGCGAAGCCAGACGCGCCGCAGAGGATATCAGAACCGACATCGACCGCGCCGAAGCCAAGAAAAAGAGACTGGAAGCGACCAGAGAGCAGCTTCTCGAAGCCTACCACGAGATCAGCACAACCCGCTGGGACGAAGGACAGGAAATCTGCCCGACCTGCCACCAGCAACTCCCTGCAGAGCAGATCGAGAAAATGCGTGAGGACTTCAACCTCCGCAAGAGCCAGAAGCTCGAAGAAATCAACAAGCGCGGCAAAACGGAAGCCAGCAAGACCGCAATCGCGGAACTTGAAGCCTACATCGGAGACCTCCGAAAAAAAGCAGAGGAGGCGGACGAAGCGAAAAAGACCGCCGAAGCCAAAGCAGAAGCCCTCGCCGGAAGGCGCATCGAGCCAACGGTATACGAGACGACCGAGGAATACGCCGCGCTGACCGCCCAGATCGCCGACCTTGAGGCAAAAATCGAAGACGAAGGTAAATGCACCAGCGAAGCGGTCGCCGCCGTAGAAGCCAAAATCAAAGCCGTGGACGGCGCGATCAGAGATGAACGCGATAAGCAGATGCAACTGACGATGGCAGAAAACCAGCACCGCAGAATTGCCGAGCTTGAGAAGCAGGAAAAGCGGCTCGGCGGAGAATTCGAGGAACTCGAAAAAGGGCTTTACCTTTGCGACCTCTTCACGAAAAAGAAGGTGTCAGCCCTCTCCGAAAGAATCAACGGAAAATTCAAGCGCGTCCGCTTCCGCCTATTTATCGAGCAGCTCAACGGCGGGCTGAAAGAAGACTGCGAAGTCATGATCCCGCGCGACGATGGGACGCTGGTACCTTACACCTTCGCAAACAACGCCGCACGGATTAACGCAGGGCTGGAGATCATCAACACCCTCGCGGAGCATTGGAATATCAGAATGCCGGTGTTCATAGACAACGCCGAAAGCGTGACCCACCTCGAAAACTCCGACACGCAGATCATCCGACTGGTAGTCAGCGAAGCTGACAAGAAACTGAGGCTGGAGGTGGACGAATGAAAATCGGAACCAAAGTAATCATGAAAAACTGCGCGGAAGCCGAAAAGTATGCAGGAAGGATATGGACGACACGGTCAGAGCCGTGGGACTGCTGCGGAACAGAAGTCGTCCTTCTCGAAGGAAAAGCCGGTGGCTTTGCAACGGACTGCCTCGAAATTGTAGAGGAGGTGACGGGATGAGCAATCAGAATCAGACCCTCTCGCTTGCGGGGGGGGGTAGCTTTGAAAGACAATGAAGTATTCACAATAAAAGCCCGCAGGTGCAAACGCTGCGGCGGACTGCTGACAAGCAAGCAGGCAGTCGAAGATGGGTACGGTCACGTTTGCAAAATGAAAGCCGAAGCGGAGATCAGAGCCGCGCAGCCGGACCCGAATCAAATATCGCTTTTTGATGCCCTTGAGGCAGAAGAAGAAAATAATTAAATACTGGAGGATTTAACTATGGCAACGAAAGAACTCACAACCACCAATCAGACCGCGCTCGACACGCAGAAGACCGAGCAGCTCGCCACCAGCGAGAAATTCACGAACAAGGTTCTGAAGGAATTCGGCGGGAACGTCGCCGGAGCCTTGCAGGTAACCGACTACCAGAGGACGCTCATCCAGGGATACTTCATCGTGATCGACCGCGCCCTCAAGACGGCGGAGGAAGAACGCCTTCGCAAGAACGCCAACAACCGCGACCACAAATACGACAACAATCTGGCGGTCAACTGGAACACCGTAAACCTTAACGATCTCGCCCTCGACCTTGTGCATTACGCACGAATGGGACTGGACATGACGCAGGACAATATGCTCTTCCCTATCCCATACAAGAACAACAAGCGCGACATTTACGACATCACCCTCATGGAAGGATACAACGGAATTCGCTACATCGCAGAGAAATACGCGGTTGAGGTTCCGACGGCGGTCACCATCGAAGTGGTGTACAGCACCGATACCTTCAAGCCCATCAAGAAGGGCAAGGACAACCGGGTGGAAAGCTACGAATTCGAGATCAACAACGCCTTCTCCAGAGGAGACATCGTCGGCGGATTTGCCTACCTCGAATTTGCCGACCCCACCAAGAACGAACTCATCATCATGTCGATGCACGACATCGAAAAGAGAAAGCCCGCATACGCCAGCGCGAACTTCTGGGGAGGCAAGGGTAAGGAATGGAAAGACGGCAAGCAGGTCGAGGTTGAGCTTGAAGGCTGGAAAGATGAGATGGTACGCAAGACCATCATCCGCGAAGCCTTCAGCGCAAAACACCTGCCGAGAGACCCGAAAAAGGTGGACGACAACTACCAGTACATGAAACTCCGCGAGACCCGATACGCCGAGATCGAAGCGCAGGCGGAAATCGCCGCCAATGCAAACGCGACGATGATCGACACGACACCTGCCCCGGCGGCACTTCCCGAAACTGCAGCACCCGCCCCGACGGTAGACACGGACACCGGCGAGGTTATCAACGCCGGAACGGCAGCACCGGCACCTGCAGACGGACCCGAATTTTAATGGACATCACGGTGATCGCGTCCGGCAGCAGCGGCAACGCCTATCGCATAAGCGACGGCGATACAGCCCTCCTGCTGGACGCGGGAATACCGCTCCAGCGTATCAAGCAGGCGTTAAACTTCCGAGTGCGTGACCTTGCAGGCTGCCTTATTACACACGCGCACGGAGACCACGCCAAAGCCGCAGGAGACCTCGCAAAAGCAGGGGTAGACGTTTACACCAGTCAAGGGACAACCGACGCTTGCAGGCTCACAGGACATCACATGAAGCCGATGAAAGCATTGCAGGAAGTGATGATCGGAACCTTCGCGGTTTTGCCTTTCGACGTCCAGCACGACGCGCCAGAACCGCTCGGCTTCCTTCTGACATCCCGCAGGACTGGAGAGAAGCTCTTATACTTCACGGATACCTACTACCTCAAATACCGCTTCACAGGGCTGACGCACATCATGGGAGAGTGCAACTACTCAATGGACATCGTCGAGCAGAGTGTCCGAAAAGGATACATACCGCCGGAGCTTGTGCCGCGACTGGTCAAAAGCCACATGAGCCTCGAACACTTTCTCGACCTTCTGAAAGCGAACGACCTGCACGAAGTGAAACAGATATACCTCCTCCACCTCTCGAACAACAACAGCGACGCTGAACGGTTCCGCGAGGCGGTGCAGAAACTGACCGGCACGGAGGTGTACGTATGCTAACGAAAGGAGGAATCAAGGGTGGCGAGAACACGCAATATCAAGCCCGCGTTCTTCGACAATGACATTCTCGGAAGCCTCGACCCGCTGGTCAGATTGCTCTTCATCGGATTATGGTGCATCGCCGACCGCGACGGCAGGCTCGAAGACAGACCGCGACGCATTAAAAAGACCCTGCTCGGATACGACGACGCAACCGCCGAGGAGACAAACGGAATGCTCGAACAGCTCGCAGAAACAGGTTTTATAATCCGCTACGAGACCGGCGGAGAGCAGTACATCCAGATCGTCAACTTCTCGAAGCACCAAAACCCTAACATGAAAGAGAAGGCAAGCGAAATACCACCCCCGCCCGGTTTCGAGATGGGGACATACAAAGAACACAGTACAAGCACAGTACAAGCACCGTGCAAAAGTGAAGAAGAAACCGCACCACCACCGACCGAGACAGAAGGCAACACCGAAGAAGGTGAAGTCCAGAAAACTCTCATCGAGGTAAGGTTCGCGGCATTCTGGGACGCGTACCCAAACAAGAAAGCCAAGACAAACGCCCTCAAGGCATGGAATAAGATCAAGCCGAACGGTGACCTCTTCGACAAGATCATGCGGGCGGTAGATATCCAGAAGCGCAGCGAAGACTGGCAAAGGGAAAACGGAAGGTTCATACCGTACCCTGCGACATGGCTGAACGGCGGCTACTGGGATAACGAGGTCAAGGAGGTGAACACGAATGGAGATGCTCAACACCAACAGCCTGCTGGCGGCAGCAATGGCGGCTCCGCTTTCACGGGCGGAGAAAGCCGAAATGGAACCCCCGCAGGATTTAAGTCAGAATGAGACAGAGCAGGAACAGCCAGAGAACGACAAGCCGTACCAGATACGAAGCGACGTAGCAATCGCCGAGGGCTGGGCAATGTCAAAGCCTGCGCCAGAGCCTACAACCTGCCAATTCTGCGGAAAGACGCTCTACCATTACGGAATGAAGGAATTCACAGGCAAAAAGCAGGTCTTTGTATGGTTCGAGGAACCTGAACGTTGCACCTGCGAACAGGCACAGGAATACTGGAAAGAGCAAGCAAGACTGAAAGCCGAGGCGGAAGCCGCCAAGAAAAGGCAGGAAGAAGCCGACCGCATCCAGCGGCGCGTGACCAAACTAATCAAGGACAGCGGGATACGCGGACGCTTTGCTAACCGAACCTTTGACCGCTTCGAGGTCAACGAGATCAACCGCAAGGCATACGAAAAATGCAAGCGGTACGCCGACAGTTTCCCAATCATGCTCCCAGACAAAGACGAACGCGGAAACGCGATACCGCCACAGAAGGAGCGAAACGGATTATTCATCACCGGCAGCTACGGCACCGGCAAGACACACCTCGCCTGCGCCATTGCGAACCAACTCATGCAGGGCGGCACACCGACCATCTGCATGACAATGATTGACCTGCTGGCGAAGATAAAAAACAGCTTTGAGAGCAACGAGAATGCCACCGAAGCCGAGATCATGAGATTATACGAGGAAATACCGCTCCTCGTAATTGACGACATAGGAAGCGAACAGCCCACTGAGTGGGGCATCACTCGCATTTACGCCATAATCAACGCACGGTACGAGGCTTATATGCCGACCATCGTGACAACCAACTACACCGCCGACGACCTCATCAGACGAATGACCCCCTCCTTCGGAGGGAAACTCGGCGACGTGAGAAATGCAGAAAAGACGCTCGACCGCCTCCGCGAAATGTGCGTGGGCATTGAGATGTACTGGGAAAGCTGGAGGACGAAGTAATGGACAGATTATTCATCGGCGACGCGCTCGAAGCCTTAAAACAAATACCGAGCGAGACGGTGGACACCTGCGTGACTTCGCCGCCATATTACGGACTGCGCGACTATGGAGCGGACGGACAAATCGGACTGGAGAAAACCCCGGACGAATACATCGACCGACTGGTTGATGTTTTCCACGAGGTCAAACGGACGCTGAAGAAGGACGGGACGCTCTGGATTGTCATTTCAGACAGCTATGCAGGATCCGGCAAGGGCGCAGCGAACTACCCGGACAACGCCAAGAAGTACAAACAAGGCACTAACCGAGGAATGCTCGGAGCCTCCGCCACCACGAAGATCAAAACACCGGGCATCAAGGCAAAAGACCTCATCGGAATACCGTGGATGTTAGCGTTTGCACTTCGCGCCGACGGCTGGTACCTTCGCAGCGACATCATCTGGCACAAGCCAAACGTGATGCCGGAAAGCGTCAAAGACAGATGCACCCGCACATACGAACACGTATTCATGCTGGCGAAAAGCCGCCGGTATTACTACGATGCCGACGCGGTTCTCGTTCCGGCGCATTACGACGGCCGCACAGAGACGCTCAACAAGGGCAGCTCGAAATATGCCGACCGAATCGTACCAGGCAAGACACCACAGAGCCAGCACACAGCGGGCAAGCCCCACCAGCGGTGGAGGTTCAAAGACGGCAAGGCGGTCAAGAATCGCCGCGACCTCTGGACGGTCAACACAAAGCCGTACAAAGGCGCACACTTCGCCACCTTCCCGCCGGAGCTGATAGAACCCTGCATACTGGCAGGCAGCAGAGCCGGAGGCACAGTCCTCGACCCGTTTCTCGGCAGCGGGACAACCGCAGAGGTGGCGCACCGCCTCGGACGCGAATGCATCGGCATAGAGCTGAATCCAGATTACAAAACACTCATCATCCAAAGAACAGGAGGACAAAACAATGGCAAAGAAGAACTGCCGAATGACTGACGACGAGCGAGCCATTCACGACAGAGCCGTGAGCCTTCGGAAAATGACCGACCGGCAGCTCTGCGACACTATGGATCGCCAGCACAGCACCGGCATCGACGAAGGAATCAGACTGGCGGCGGAAAACAACGCCAAGCAGAAGACCGACCGCGAGGTCGTGGAACGCTTCATCGGTTACCTTGAGAGCAAGGTCGGCACCGGCAACGGCATCGGCGGCGGCACGACATACCGCCTCTACAAAGAGCTGGACGCGGCGGTCGCTGACGGCGTTCTCGGAGGTGCGAGATGAGCGTCAAGATTTACATACGAGACAACACCAGCGGCGCGGTACATGAATACGGAACAAACCCACACGACGCGCTGATCCTGCAGGAGGACGGCAGCCTTCACTACGAGAACCTGCAAAACTGCACAGGCACAATGTACCCCGAAGAAGGTTATAGCTTCTGCACGGTGAGCGGCAAGCCGCCGGAGGATACGGACGGAGAAAGGCTCGTCGACATCGGCGGAGAGCGCACGGGAATAAACTGCGACAAATGCCGCTGGCGAAACCGACATCAGAAATGCTCCTGCTGCAGACGAAATCCAAACCTCAAGGACTGCTACCAACTGGACATAAAGAAGGTGGTGCGACAATGAAAGCATACAGCCAAGCAAACAGAGGAAAGCCGTTCGAGGACTTCCTCAAATTTGTGCATCAGAGATACCAACAGAGCGGCACAGCCTGCGTCCACAAAGTGCCGACCGAATTCATCCCGATAAGGAACGCTCGCGGTGAGGTTTGCAACTGCAAGGTCGAAGAAAAGAGCTGCGTCGATTACCTCGGAAGATACCGCAGCACCCCCGTGGCGGTCGAAGCCAAGCACGAAGAAGGCGCGAGGATCGCATTCAACCGCGTAGAACCTCACCAAGCCGACTACATGGACGACTACACCAAAGACCCCGAAGCGGTCGGGATCGTGATCGTGAGCTTCAGCCTCCGTCGCTTCTTTGCGGTACCGTGGGCATTCTGGAAAGCGGCAAGGGACGCATGGAATAACAAACCGAACCCGAAATCAACAAAAGCCCCAGTCGAGACGGTCAAAGCCTACGGCTGGGAATGGCAAACACCTGGTATGGCGAGCGTTTCGCCGGAGCAGCTTCTCCCCGAATGGGAGATACGCGCAGGCGGCACAACAGGACTGCCGTACCTCGACATCATAGACCGAATGAAAGGAGGATACACAGAATGAAACTTGTGCTTCAGATCATCCTCGCGGCGTTCATGGTTTTGTATTTCTGCGGAGTAATCGGCGCAAAGCAGGAGCGGGAAAGAGGCTTCTACCTCGCCGCCGCGCTTCTGATCGCCGTCGCCCTTATCGTAACAATCGCCATTTTATGAGAGGAGGAACGACATGGCAGAACCAAGAGAAGATAGAGCAATCTCCGGCGCATTCGACTACCTCAAGATCAGCCGAGTGGTACGGAAGATGCCGATGATTGCAATTTACGACCACCCAACAGACTACCCCGACAGTTTCGTCGCCCGCGTCTGGGACTGCAACACCCCGACGCACCTCATCGCGCTGGCGGATACGCTGGAAGCGATCAGAGCGACCATACCGCCGAACATGACCTGCCTACCGCACATGGCGGGAGACGACCCGTGCATCGTGGAGGTGTGGCTATGATTTTATGCGAAAAGAAGAAAATGGACGGCAAGTGCCGACTTCAAATTCCGACCGCGTTCATCATCGAAGCTGGAGGAACGCCGAACGGCATGGCTTATGTTTCGTTCGACGAGGACACCAAAGAGATCAAGATCACCGTAAACAAAAAACAGCCGGATCCAGCACCGGCACATTAAAGGAGGAACCACCATGAAAATCAAAGCAAAGAAGACCAGAGAGAACCTCATCCGCAAAATGCTCCGCCGCCGCAAGGCACAGGAGACGGCAGGCAAGCCGACCGGCTTCTACCCTCGCCACCTTGCCCGCAGCATCGCAAAGGCGAACATGAGGAAAGCAGGCGTTCAGCACGTCAACCGCAACTTCGCGCTGAATTGGAAGAACTGGGTAACGAGGTAAGGAGGCATGAGCGTGGAAAAATTAAACACCATACAGAAGCGAAACAACCTCAACGAGGTGTACCGCAATGATGAACCCGGCGCAGGCGGAGCCTGCCACGTCTACGTGATCTGCCACCGAGTATTCCCCGTCGGTGAGAAAGAAAGGGTCGTCCCTATTGCAGAAATCGTCTTCCAACACGGACCCCGAAATGAAGAAGGCAGCGCGACGGGCATTCTCGACGCAGACCTTCTCGAAATCGTCCGCGACCGCTTGAAGGCTTTCCAGACTGGCGAATATGCCACCAGAGAGAACGCCTGCGCGATTACGCACATAGAGGAAGCTCTTATGTGGATGAACAAACGAGCCGAGGATAGAGCCGAGAGAGGCGTACTCGGCACGATGCAGAAGTAAGGAGGTCAATATGAAATATTTTCTCACCGCCGAGCAGGCGGAACAGCTTCTCCCCGAAAGCGACACGGTTCACACATTCTACAACAACGGACCCATGCTCACCGGCGCAGACTGGAGCAGAAGTGAAATCATCGACAAGCTGAAGCACAGCGACCACATCGAACTGACCGGCGAAAGCGCACGGGCGATGAAACACGGAATGTGCGCCTACAACGACGGCGCGAAATTGTCGGATGTCCTTTTTATCGAGACGGTCGAAGAAAAGGTCGCCGCGCTCGAATCAACCATCGAGCCGGACGAACTCAAGCCCTGCCCCTTCTGCGGCGCACCGGCGCAGCACAAAGAACTGAACGGACGATATGCGGTCGAATGCACAAAGAAATGCGTCGGAACTCGGATATTTGCCGACAAGGACAGAGCGACCGAAGCATGGAACAGGAGGGTATAAAATGCGCTTATTTTCAACCGAACAGGTATCAAAATACCACCCCGACAAGTACGCCGACCAGATCAGCGACGCTGTCCTCGACGCTTGCCTCAACGAAGACATAAACAGCCGTGTCGCTTGCGAATGCATGGTCAAGGGTGAGACGGTAATTCTCGCCGGAGAAATCACCACAAAAGCCAACCCGAACTACGCCGCCATCGTCAACAGAGTGGCGCACAAGCTCGGATACAAGGCAAGCAACATCATCACCTACATAGACCGGCAGTCGCCGGAGATCGCCAACGGTGTGGATGCAGGCGGCGCAGGAGATCAAGGCATGATGTACGGCGCAGCCTTCGGAGAAACCGAGAGCCTCCTGCCTTATGGCTTTGACCTTGCAAACAGAATCACCGCCGCGCTGGAAGATGAAGTGGCAACGCCCGGTTCAATTCTTCTCGGCGATGCGAAGTGCCAGGTCACAACCGACCTCGATGCAGAGCCGGGACCCGACATGGTGGAGAGGGTGCTGGTTTCAGCCTGCCACCGGAAAGACACCAGCGCGGAGGAGGTGCGCCGCTTGATTACGAGCATTCTCTACAACCTCGGCATTGACAACCACACAACGGAAATCATCGTAAATCCCGCAGGAGCGTGGACGCTCGGAGGACCCGCAGCAGACTGCGGACTGACAGGACGCAAGATTGTCTGCGACCAATACGGCGGATACACACCGGTCGGAGGCGGAGCGTTCAGCGGTAAAGACCCGACGAAGGTAGACCGCAGCGGCGCATACATGGCGCGAAAGATAGCCTGCGACCTTCTGAAGCAACACGAGCTGCCGTACTGCGGAGTGCAGCTCGCATACGGAATCGGGCTGGCACACCCGGTCAGCGTTATCATTGACACACCCCTCGCCGCCAGAAACGCGGCATACGCGGAGGAAGTCATGAAGAACTATGACCTCACCCCGAACGGCATCATCAAAGCACTCAACCTGCACCGTGAAAGGTACGAGACGCTGGCGGAGGGCTGTCATTTCAGAGAAGGAGGCATCATCAGATGAACGCAAGGAAAGAGGAAAACATTCTCCTGCAGGCAATCGTCGAATACGGCGCAGAAGCCCAGACCGATATGATGATCGAGGAAATGAGCGAACTCACAAAAGCCCTGCTCAAACACCGGCGCAAAGAGAGCGAAGAAACCCTCGACAACATCCTCGAAGAAATCGCCGACGTCCAGATCATGCTCGACCAGATGAAGCTCATCCACGACGACGGAAAAGCGACCGACAAATACCGCAACACAAAACTCCTCCGCCTTGCCGCCAGACTTAGAATAGTAGAAGATACGGCGGAAGGAGGTCTCCAAAGTGCCACCTAATGAAACATACACACAAAAGATATTGCACCAGCAGGCAGAGGAAAACCCGTCGTATTTTATGTGCGGTCGGAAAAGCCTGCCGCAACTCATCGAGAAGGCAAAACAAGAAGCCGACAAAATACTTGCTGAATTTTCGGTGTTTTTCGACACGAACGGAAAGCTCGGCATCGAAATAGCACCAATAGATCACGGCGGAATTACATATAGCGTTGCGGCGACGCTTATGTGGGACGGAGAACCGATGCAAAAGCAAGACGATCCGTGCGATCTTCTGTTCTTGCAATTAAACAACTTGATGCTCAACCGCATGATACAGCTCGGAATACCAGGCGGAGGCGGTGCCAGTGGCTAAAACCGAAATGACGCGAACCATTGAGCAGGCGATCATTGAATGGAATCCAGCGCAGATCGGCGACATCAAAGTGAACAAATTCCGAGCGCACCACACGGGGCTGGAAGTCCCGGCAGAGTGCGGCACGACCACCGGCGGCATTGTTGATGCCGTCCGGGTGTCGGAATATTTCGGAGACATCATAACCACCCACCACTGCGGAATGGGACGCTGGAAAGCCAGAACAGGAAGCGACATACAATGCCCGGACGGAAAAGCGGTCAAAGGCGAGCCGGAGTGCGAACATTACGGCTGCCGTTGGAATTGCCTCCGTCGAGAGGGAACGCCGCAGGTGCTTATAACCTGCTTCGAGGTCAAGGTGACAAAAAGCGACTTCAAGAGCGAACACGGTCACAATTTCGTCGGAAACATGAACTACTACGCCGTGCCGGAGGAAATCTACAAGGACATCGAGCCGCTGGTGCCGGAAGGTATCGGAATTCTGGTCTACCTGCACCGAGGGCAGTACGTCGGACTGAGAAGCAAGCGAAAGCCGACCTTCAGACCAATGACGCACGAAGAACAAAAGTGGATGATCCTCTCGGTATTCAAGCGAGTGCGAGACATGGACTACGCGCAATACCTCGAAACGATCAGAAGGAGGAATGAAATATGATGAACAAAAGCAAAATCGACTGGTGCGATTTTTCGTGGAACCCCGTCACCGGCTGCTACCACACCTGCGAATATTGCTACGCCAGAAAACAGGCGCGACGCTTCAGCGGAGACACCAGACTGAACAGGAGCAGCGGGCAGATAAAGCAGTACATCGGCGACGACATGACCGGCAAGGTATGTTACACCCTGCCGCAGCCGTTCAAAAACGGGAGCGGAGCAACCGTGCCATTCCCTGTCGGTTTCCTGCCGACGCTACACGAATACCGCCTGCAGATGCCCGCCCAGAAGAAGAAACCGGCGAACATTTTCGTCTGCAGCATGGCTGACCTTTTCGGAGAATGGGTGCCGGAAAGCTGGATACTCCGAGTATTTGAAGCCTGCAAAGCGGCACCCCAGCACAACTACCTGTTTTTGACGAAGAACCCGCAGCGATACTGCGAACTCGCCAACGCTGGGAAGCTCCCCGCCCTCGACAACTTCTGGTACGGCTCAACCGTGACAAGGAAAGAGGATCGACACTTCGGCGGAAGCATTCGATACAACACCTTCATCAGCATAGAACCGATGCTCGAACCTCTCGACGTCGGAATCGGCAGCTTCGGCGGCGCAAGGTGGATCATCGCCGGAGCGGAGACGGGAAACCGCGCAGGAAAGGTCAAGCCGGAGCGTGAATGGATCGAGAACATCGTCGAGACAGCAAAGATCACCGGCGCGGCGGTTCTTCTCAAGGACAGCGACACCATGCGCGAAGTCCGGGGAGATAATCTCCTGCAGGAATTCCCGCCGGAACTCGAACACGACGACGTAGAAATACCGCACTGCAAAGACTGCCAGCACGTCGCGCGGGAGCCGCAAGGCGACCGAGGCACGGCATACTTCTGCGGATCCGCGAACAACAAACACATCCCCGGACGCTACACCAGAACATCCCCGCTGTGGTGTCCGAAGCGAAGAAAGGAGAAGTAATCATGGGAAGACCATACCCGATAGAATTCTGCGGCAACTGCGGCATAGGTCAGAGAAACAAGGAGGAAAACCCCTGCTTTTGCGATTATTACTCGCCGGGGATAGGGACGGACAGCCGATGTACGAGCTGGACACCGGCGCACTTCCTCCATTACGAGAGGGTGGTCTACATCTGCAGCCCCATGAAAGGCAATGTCGCGGAGAACGTGCGGAAGGCGCAAGCCTTCTGCGCGGCCGCAATAGCCTCCCACGCAATCCCTGTCTGCCCGCATTACTTCTTCTCGAAGCTCCTCAACGAGAGATACCCCGCTGATCGAAACCTCGGAATAGAAATGGGAATCGAACTCTTGAAGAAATGCGACGAGATATGGGTATTCGGAGAACCGAGCGAGGGTATGAGAGCGGAAATCGAAGAAGCAAAGAGCCTGCGGCTGCCCGTCGTAACGGTACCGCAGAGCGCAATCAATAAAATACTCAAAAAGGAGAATGAGAGCAATGGCTGACATCAACAGAATCATATTCACCGGCAGGATCGGAACGGACACGGAGCTGAAGACCACGCCCAGCGGCGTGAGCGTCTGCACCTTCCGCCTTGCCGTGGAGAGACCAAAGGCAAAGGACGCAGAAAAAGCCGAGACGGACTGGCTCGACATCGTGACATGGAGACAGCAGGCGGAATTTGTATCACGGTACCTCGGCAAAGGCAGAAAGGTAGTCGTGGAAGGATCCGCCAGAACCCGTGTCTGGGAAGACAAAGACGGCAAGAAGCGCAAGGCGGTGGAATTCCACGCGACGCAGGTCGTCCCTGCCGACAGCAGACCGCAGAGCCAGAACGGAAACACCGGCGCGAACGAAGGATACACACCTGCACCGATGGCGGACTTCACCGAAGTCGGCGAAGACGAAGACCTGCCATTCTGATACCGAAAGGAGGGAGACAAAATGAACAGCAAGGAGAGCATGGGGAGCGTAGCAGGATACGCGGCGGTCGGGGCGAGGATGCTCGAAATCGCCACGGCACGTGGAATCGAAAAAGGCATCGAGGTAGGTGTGAGGGCGGCAATGGACTACCTCGCAGAAGAACGAGAAAAGACCCGCAAGAGCAGGTACGACCGCAGACTGCACAACACCCGCCTGCTTCTGAAGAACTACCGCTCATTCAAAAAACACGCAGAGGGCGCGATCTACAATGCCAAGCAGGTCAAAGAGAGTGCAATCGACATACTGGACGGGCTGGACGATGCAATGCTGGGCAACGAGACCTACATCGACGGTATCAAAAAGAGCCAGCAGCGGACAATCATCATCCTGCACCACGTCGAGGAAATGCTCCGCTTTTACCGTATAAGCTGCGAGCAGAGCGGCAAGCCGGAGGAAATGCGCCGCTACCGCATCATTATGGAGATGTACATCGACGACGAAAAAATGACTGCCCAGCAAATATCGGAAAAAGAGGGCATCGAAATCCGCACAATTTACAAAGATGTGACGGCAGCAATAAAGCCGCTAAGTGCGCTTATATTCGGCATTGACAGCCTCAAAACCGAATGATGAAAGCACCGTACAAGCACCATACACGCACGGGGCAAAAACAGGGCATTTACACGGCACATAAAAAGTGGTAAAATGATAACGTGGAGGATTGGAACAATGGCAAAAAAGAAGACCAAGAACACCTTCATCGGTATCGACTATGAGACCGCAGCCACACCGAAAGCGCAAGCCGACGGTGTGCCGGTTTTCTGCTCTCACGATGCCATCATCGGCATAGAGAAAGCGATACCGAACCCGAAGAACCCGAACCAGCACGACGACAAACAGGTCGAGCTGCTCGGAAGCATTATCGAAGCGACGGGCTGGAGACAGCCTATCACCATCAGCAAAAGAAGCGGCTTCATCGTCAAAGGACACGGACGACTGATGGCGGCTATCAAAAAGGGCTGGAAGGAAGTCCCCGTGGACTACCAAGAGTACAGCAACGATGCCGAGGAATGGGCAGACCTTATCGCAGACAACCGTCTGGCGGAACTATCCACTCTCGACACGGGACGCTTGATAGACCTCATCGGCGACATGGACACCGGCGAAGCCCCGATAGAACTCACCGGCTACACCGAGGAGGACATCGCGGAGATCATAGCAGCAATGGAAGGCGCAGACGACACGGTGGACGACAAAGCGGACGCAGTCGAAGCACCTACAAACATTCCGATGTCAAAAGCCGGAGACCTCTGGTGCCTCGGACAGCACCGTCTCATCTGCGGAAGCGCGACGGACGAAAAGACCGTTGACCGTCTGATGCAGGGAGAAAAAGCAGACCTCGTCAACACCGACCCGCCCTACGGCGTGAGCTACGAAACGCAGAGCGGCAAGTTTGACATGATCCAGAACGACGACCTCACCGGCGACGACTTAATGAAGACCCTGCTCATTCCGGCGTTTAAGAACTACGCCAGAATCACCAACGACGACGCAGCCTTTTATATCTGGCACGCCAGCAGCACGCGCCGCGACTTCGAGGACGCTATGACGGCGGCAGGCATTGTCGAAAAGCAGTACATCATCTGGGTAAAGACCGCGCCGGTTCTCGGACACGCCGACTACCAATGGGCGCACGAACCCTGCTTCTATGCAGAAAAGGCAGGACAGAGCGCACACTTCTACGGCGACCGTTCGCAGAGAACAACATGGAAGGTCGTCCTTCGAGCTGAAGACGGAACAGCAACCGTCCTCTCCGGCGGCATAGTCCTCACCGACGGTGCAGGCAACAAACTCTACCTCGCCGATAAGGTGCCGAAGGGCAAGAAGATACGCTACATCAGACTGAGCGAAGGTCGGAGCGTTTCGCTTTATTCAACGGAATGCGACCGCGCCACAGACACATGGGAAGTCAGCCGCGAGACCAACACCGAACACCCGACACAGAAGCCGGTGGAACTTGCGGTCAGAGCTATAGACAACAGCACCGAACCGGGCGACCTCGTCGTCGACTTCTTCGGTGGATCCGGCAGCACCCTGCGCGGAGCAGAGCTGACCGGCAGACGATGCTACACCATCGAACTCGACCCGCGATATTGTGACGTCATAATCAACAGCTACGTCAAACTCACAGGGAACATCGGAGTGACCTGCGAAAGAGACGGCGAGGTTCTGCAATACGCAGAATTGAAAAAGGAAAATGATGCCAAAAATGCGGGGGGGGGTGCTTATCAGCCTCTGGAGAGCCGCAAGGCGAACCCTCCGGCGACTGATGGCGAAGCTCCGCCGACAACTGAATAAAACCAATTAAGGGCAGGCTGGAAACGGTCTGCCCTTTCACTTTGCAACGAAAGGAGGACGCACAATGGCAGCCACAACGAAAAAAACGGGCGCAGGAGCAACGAAAGCCACAAAGACGGATAAGAAGACACCCGCGAAGAAAAAGCCCGCCAAAAAGCCCGTGAAGCCCACAGAGGAGATGCCGGAGAACATCTGGGAGAAACTCCCCACAGAAAACGTCAATCAGTATGCTCAATTCGCCGCATACAGAGATATGGCGTACAAGGGCGGCGCGGAAGCGGTCGACGAAAAAGGGCGCGTCACTTACAACCGCCGAACCGAGAAGCGAAGCCTGCGGAGGCTGGCGACAGAACTCAACCTCGCCAATTCCCGACCGCTGGAATTGCTCTCGGTCAAATTCGACTGGCAAAGCCGCGTCGAAGCCTACGACATAGACCTCGACCGCCGCGCCAGACAGGCGCAGGAGGAAGCGGTCATAAAGATGCGCGAAGATCACGCGCTGCTGGGGGCGCAGATGATCCGAAAAGCCTTGTCGCGCCTTCTCAAGATGCCGGAGGAAGAAATCTCCGCCGGAGACCTTGTGCGGCTGGCGGATGTCGGGGTAAAAATCGAGAGGTTAAGCCGAGGCGAAAGCACCGAGAACCAGAACGTGAGCGGCAAGGTCGCCCACGAAGGAACCGTCAAGGTATCGGTCGAAACGCAGGCGAATCTGAAAGACCTCTCGGACGAGGAGCTGGCGCAGCTTGAACAGCTACTGGGAAAAGTACATCAAAAGCCCAGCGTTTGACGTTTCCGCCCTGCAGAACGCCATACAGCGTGAAAAAGCAGAGCGAAGCCTCGGCGCATTCATTCAGCAGGCGTGGGACGTTATCGAGCCAGGAACAACCTACATCGACAACTGGCACATCGAACTGATAGCCGAACACCTGCAGGCGGTCAACGACGGAGAACTCCGGCGACTGATCATCAACATACCACCCCGACACATGAAGTCAATCGAAGCCACCGTCTGCTACCCCGTGTGGACGTGGACGAAAAACCCAGAGAAACGCTTCATCAAGGTATCGTACAGCGACAGCCTCTCCCGAAAGCACAACATCCTATCGAGAGACATCATCCGCAGTCCGTGGTACCAGAGCAACTGGGGCGACCGCTTCGTGCTGAAGGACGACGTAAACCGACAGAATGAATTCGAGAACAACCACCACGGGATGATGTTCTCCACCAGCGTCGGCGGCGCGATTACAGGTAACGGCGCAGACGTTATCATCATAGACGACCCCCAGAACCCGCTCATGGCGAATTCAGAGACCGAGCGGCAGAACAGCATAGACTTCTTCAAAAACACGCTCCAGACCCGTCTGAACGACCCGAAGACTGGCGCGTTTATCATAATCATGCAGAGGCTGCACGAAAATGACCTCACCGGCTACATTCTCGCGGAAGACCTCGGCTATACGCATTTATGCCTACCGGCAGAAGCACCGGCGCGGACGATTATCACCTTCCCAAAAACAGGACGGCAGGTCGTCCGAGAAGAAGGCGACATACTCAACCCGCAGCGTTTCGACCACGAAGTCCTCGCAGGGCTGAAAAAGAGCATGGGCAGCCTGCAATACGCCGGACAGTTTCAACAGGTGCCAGCACCGGCGGAAGGCGTAATCTTCAAGCGCGAATGGCTTCACAACTTCTACAGCGACGGAGCGGCACCGCAGACCACCGACATCCAGTCGTGGGATATGGCATTCACAAAAAGCGAAGGCTCGGCGAAGGTCGCGGGCTTCGTTATGGGGCGCAAGGGTGCAGACATCTACATCAAAGACCTCGTAAACGACAAAATGACCTTCACGGAATCCGTGGCAGCGGTCAGAACCCTCTCCGGCAAATGGAGCAGAGCCAGAGCAAAGGTAATTGAGAATAAGGCGAACGGACCCGCAATCGTTGACCTTTTGAAAAAGGAAATCGCCGGAATGGTCGAATTCAACCCCAAAGGAAGCAAAGAGGAACGCGCGATCAGCGTAACCCCGTACTTTGAAGCAGGAAATATCCACTTCCCAGACCCGAAGACGCACCCGTGGGTGGACGATCTCATCCGCGACCTGCTCATCTTCCCGAAAGGTACCTTCAAAGACACCACCGACGCGCTGGTGCAGGGCATCCTTTATCTGATGGATAAACCGACAACATCGGGTCCGCCGAGGACGACCGCACTCACCAAAAACAGCTACTGGCGTGGGAAATAAGGCAACATCATACAAGCACCGTGCAAGCATTATAAAAGCACATAACAAAAACTGCCTTAAACCTTAAACCTTATACCCTAAACCTTAAACGGATATACCTTATTCCTCAAACCTCACATACGCTGACGATTTCCGAGAGAAAACAAATAATTCTCTAATGTCGAGAATAGCATTGACTTTTTGTGCGGACAAAAATATAATAAATGTGCGCACAAAAAGAGGGGTGATGAGATGGAAAAGCGCACAGGCAGACCGCCAAGCCAAGACCCAAAAACGGAAAGATTATTCATCCGTGTAACGCCAGCAGAAAAAGCCGAGATACAAGAGCATTCAAAGAAAACAGGCTTCTCGTTGCTGGAATTACTGCGGAAAGGCGTGGAGGTCACAAAAAAATAAAATGAGCAGCCGCTCCCTTCCGACAAAGACGAAGCAACTGCTCAAGTACCAACCACTAAGACATGAGGCTGATATAAGTATTATACCACGCCTCCGTCAAAAAATCAAGCAGGAGGAACAAAATGCTTATTAAAAAATTCTACGAAACATACCTCGACGAGCAAGAAGCCGAGGGCAACCCGAACAAAGAGGAGCTTCTCGATATGCTTCACGGAAAGATGAACGATGAAGAACTCATGCAGGCAGAAGAAATACTAACCGAACTCGAAGACTCCAGCGCGGAGACGGCGTTCTACGCAGGCTTCAAGAAAGCCTTCGAGCTTCTCGTGGAGGTGCTGGTGTAAGCGGGAAAACAATCGACCTCACAGGTAAACGCTACGGCAGATGGACGGTTCTGGAGCAAGCAACACCGGAAGAAGCAGTCGACCCGCAGAGGAAACCAAAAGGGCGAAAGCTACGAACTAAATACTGATAAGCCAAAGGCATCAGTCGAAAAGACTGATGCCTTTTGTTTATATATCAACCAAGAAGAAAGGAGGAAATCACATGGGCAATTCACTCAAAGAACTCGGTCGCCTCGGTCAGAAACGATATGGCGGCTTTTTTTACGAAGAATTCCTGCGAGAGCTGCAGGGCAAAAAAGGAATGGCAGTCTACCAAGAGATGAGCGAAAACGACGACACCATCGGCGCGATCCTTTTCTCGATAGAAATGCTCATCCGGCAAGCGTCGTGGGACGTTCAGCCCGGAGGAACGACACCGGCGGACGAAGAAGCGCGGGACTTCGTGCTGTCGTGCATGGACGACATGAGCGACACGTGGAGCGACACGATCTCCGAAATCCTATCCTTCCTCACATACGGATGGAGCGCACACGAAATCGTCTACAAGCGCAGGTGTGGAAAGCGAAGCGACCCGCAACTCCGAAGCAAGTACACCGACGGCTTGATCGGCTGGCAGAAACTCCCCATCCGAAGCCAAGACACGCTCTACGAATGGCTGTACGATGACAACGACAACATCAGAGGCATCATACAGAACCCGCCTCCCGACTTCGGTTTTATTGAAATTCCCGTCGAGAAGCTGCTGCTCTTCAAGACCAAGAGCCGCAAGGGCAACCCCGAAGGGCGCAGTATTCTGCGTAACGCTTACCGTGACTGGTACTTCAAGAGACGCATTCAAGAGATAGAGGGCATCGGCATCGAAAGAGACCTCGCCGGTTTTCCTGTTCTCACCGCGCCGGAAGGACTGGACATCTGGAATGCAGAAGACCCCGAAATGGTGGCGATCAAGAACGCCGCCGAGAACATCGTCCAGAACATCCGCAGGGACAGCCTCGAAGGGCTGGTCGCGCCGAATGGCTGGGAATTGAAGCTCCTCACGTCCGGCGGTCAGCGGCAGTTTGACACCAGCGCAGTCATTGAACGGTACGACAGCCGAATGGCAATGACCTGCATGGCGGACTTCATTCTGCTCGGACATCAGAACGTCGGCAGCTTCGCCCTTTCGAGCGACAAGACGAAGATGTTCTCAATGGCGATCGGCAGCTACCTCGACATCATCTGCGAGGTTTTCAACAACCAAGCAATCCCTGCGCTTATCGACATCAACGGCGACTACTTCTCCGACATCACGGACTATCCGACATTGACGCACGGCGACGTGGAAGACGCGAACCTCGAAAAGCTCGGCGATTACATCAGCAAGATGATCACCTGCGGCGCACTCATTCCCGACGAGAGCGTGGAAGACTTTGTGCGCGAACAGGCAGGAATGCCGGAACGCCTCGAAGACTGGGACGAAGCCGAGGACACATCCGCCAGCGACGGCGGAACAGACCAAAACGGCAACCAGCAGAATGCAGGTGCCGCACCCTCCGCAGATGAGCCGCCCAAAGGCACCGCCGGAACAACCCGTAACACGACGGGCAGCGAAGACGACCCCGACGACGGCGACGATGAGGAGGATACCGAGGACGACGAAAAGGACGACCTCGACAAAGCAAGAGCCGCACGAAAACGGCTGGGGAGGCGAGGCGGATAATGCAGAAGCGCAAACCACAACGGCTGGTAAAAGCCAAGCGTAAAACCAAAGCGCAATACAACGCGCTGCACCGCCTCAATTCCTTTATCAATGGCAACGACAAGAAGCTCGTGCGCTTTCTCGTGACCATGTGGAAAGACCAAGAAGCAGCAATCACCTACAAGGAACTGCGCGAAGCCATTCTCGTGGGAACGCTGACAGAGGAAACATTCAAAGCGTGGCAGGAAGACTATGCGGTCTTCTTCAACCGCTATCTGAAGGACATCCTCGAAGGCGCAACGACCACCGGCGGCAAAGAGCTGGCGGCGGCACTTCTCTCCGGCAAGGACGTGTACACCCCGATGCTGACCGGCATCGACAACTGGATAACCGTCCACGGCGCGGAGTGGATCACACAAATGTCGGACGAAGCCAAAGAAGCCGTATCTTCGATGATACGATATAGCGCAAAAGGCAACATCAGCGTGGACGAACTCGCGCGAATCATCAGACCGACCATCGGACTGACAGAGCCGCAGAGCCTCGCCAACGCCCACTACTACGAAAGCTGCCGCGAACGGCTGAAAAAGCAACTCATGGAGAAATACCCGACCATGAAAGAAGCCACAGCCGAGAAGCAGGCGGCGAAACGCGCAAGAGAATCCGCCCTGCGGTATGCCGGAAGGCAGCACCGAGAGAGGGCGCAAATGATAGCCGAGACCGAACTCGCCTACGCCTACAACAAAGGCGCGGACGACGCAATCCACCAAGCGCAGGACGCAGGTCTGATGCCGAGGATGAAAGCCAAGTGGAGTACAGCCGCCGATGAAGGAGTATGCGGCATTTGTGCCTCGCTTGACGGCGTGGAAATCGACCTCGGCGACAGTTTCGACTACAAAGGTAAGAGCCTCTACGGAGGACAGAAGCAAACCCCACCGGCACACCCGCGCTGCAGATGCGCTCTCTGCTATGTGGAGGTTGACGAATGAAAGGAGCGAAGAACATGGAGCAAGGCACAATCAACGGCTTCTTCAAAATTCAGAAGCACGACGACGATAAAAGAATCGCCTTCGGCTGGGCTTACCAATGCGTAACCAAGACCGGCGAGCAATGCGTAGACCACAGTGGCGACATTGTCGACATTGCCGACATGGAAAAAGCCGCCTACCGTTTCGTGAAATTCTACCGCGAAGGCAGCGACAACCACGAACGCGGCGGAATCGGTACCATGATCGAGAGTATGATGTTCACCAAAGAAAAGGCAGCAGCTCTCGGCATTCCCGACGGCATGATGCCGGAGGGCTGGTGGGTCGGCTTCGAAGTAACCGACGAAGACGTCTGGAAGAAAATCAAATCCGGCGTTTACAAGATGTTCTCCATCGAAGGGACAGCGTCCCGCGTGGAAATTTAATGATAGACCGAGAGGCGGCGAAAGCCGTCTCTTTGTTTATAAAAATTCCGCAGAAAGGAGGTAAAAGCAAAGATGCAGAAGCTCGAAAATTTGGAAATCACCAAAGTGGCGTTTGTGCCGGAGGGCGATAACAAGAAAGCGGATGTCCTGCTCTTCAAGAGCAAGCCCGCCGAACCGGCGGCAGCAGAGCCGCCCACCATTACCGCCACCGAGGCAGAAGCCAACGTCATGAAGCGCGTACTGCTTGCCATTGGTAAAGCCTTCGGCTTTGACAAGGCTGAAAGTACGAACAACAACGAGGGCGACCCGACTGCGGACAACAAAGGACAGAAGCAGGACCCCGCCGCCTCAAATACCACACCTGCCGGATCCACCGAAGACCCGGACAACAAAACCATGAAAGGAGTCGATGAAGACATGAAAATCGACAAGAGCAAACTCACCGCCGAGGAACTGGCACAGCTCGAAGCCATCGAAAAGAAGGCTGGCGTGACCGAAGACCCGGCACCTGCCGCAACCGACCCCGCCCCTGCTACTGATCCTGTCAGCAAGCAGACGACCGGCACTCCTGCGGCCGCAGACCCCGCCGCCGAAGGCGACGATATCTACAAAGGACTGCACCCCGCAGTCGCAGCGGAACTGAAAGAACTCCGCAAGAGAGCAGACGCTGCAGAGGAGCGCGAGCTTCAGAGCGTAGCGAAGAAGTACGAAATCCTCGGCAAGAAGCCCGACGAACTCGTCAAGACGCTGAAATCGCTCAAGAGCAACGGCGGCACTGCCTACGACGACATGATCGGCATTCTCGACGCTTCTCTCGCAGCCGTTGAGAAGTCCGGCGCATTCCGCGAAATCGGTAAGTCCGGCAGCGGCACACCCGACGCATGGGCGCAGATTGAGAAGCACGCCGACGAAATCCTCAAGGCTGCTCCGACCATGACCCGCGCACAGGCTATCGGCAAAGCCTGCGATCAGCACCCCGAACTCGTAGCCGAATACGAGCAGAACAGATAAGGAGGTACACGTAATGAGCTACTATGGAAATACCATCAACGACAGCCCCGTAATCGTGGGCAAAGCAACCGCAGCCCTCTCCGGCGCGGAATTTCTCGCCGTGAAGTTTGACGCGAACGGCGGAATCGTAAAAGCCAGCACCGCTGGCGAAGCTGTCCTCGGTCTCCTCCCTGCCGAGCAGGGCAACGTCGCAGCAGGCGACGACGTGACCGTACAGATCAAAGAATGCGGTCTCTGGAAGGCTGGTGCAGCAGTCGCCGCCGGTGCGCTTCTCACCACCGACGCAGACGGCAAGTGCAAGACTGCCGCTGCCGGAAACTTCATTCTTGCGGTCGCGCTTGAGAAAGCGTCTGCCGCAGGCGACATCATCAAAGTCCAGATTTGCAAGGCTGGCTACGTCAACCCTGCAGCAACTCAGGGCTAATCAGAAGGAGGAATAAGCAATGAAAACCACTAACGCAGGCATCCAGTCCCAGATCGCAAAAGGCTGGAAGCCGAACAACTACCTCACGAACCTGTCGATGGCGTACTTTGCCAATCCGGCAGACTTCGTAGCGACGAAAATCTTCCCGATTTGCCCCGTCGCACAGAGCGCAAGCTACTACTACAAATTCAGCAAGGCAGACCTCGCTCGTGACAACGTGAGCCGCAAGCCTGCCTTCGGCAAGGTTCAGCCCGCGATCATGGGACAGACCGATGACACCTACAAGTGCGAGGTCGACCAGATCATCGTCGGCATCGACCAGATCGGCACTCTCGACTTCCAGAGAAGCCACGCCCCCGGCGTCGCGGATCCGCGCAAGGCGAAGGTTCGCTTCGCAACCGAGCAGATGCTCCTGCACCAGGACATCCTCTTTGCGAAGAACTTCTTCAAGGCTGGCGTATGGAACAACGAGTACGCAGGCGTAGCCTCTACTCCGTCCGGCAAGCAGTTTTTGAAGTTTTCTGACAGCAACTTCGACCCCGTTCACTTCTTCGACCAGCTCAAGACTGAGATCAAGAAAAACGGTCGCCGCACTCCGAACAAACTCGCCCTCGGCATTGAGGCTTTCAACGCCCTCAAAATCCACGGCGACATCGTGGAGCGCGTGAAGTACACCGGCAGCTCTGCCAACCCCGCCATCGTGAACGAGAAAGTCCTCGCTGAACTCTTCGGCATCAAGGAAGTCGTCGTTCTGGAATCCACCTACAACAGCGCAGGCATCGGCGGCGAGAACATGGACTTCATCTGCGACCCGAAGGGTGCGCTCCTCTGCTACGCAACCGACGCTCCCGCCATTGATGAGCCGTCCGCCGGTTACATCTTCACGTGGGATATGCTCGGCAACGGTCAGCCCGTGGCGTTCGACCAGTACGAGGGCGAAAAGGGTACCCACAGCGAGTACATCGAGGGCATCATGTCCAGCGACATGAAGAAGACCTGCGACGACCTCGCAATTTACCTCAAGGAATGCGTATAAGGAGGGAGAGCAGATGAACGGCTACATTGCATTGAAGGCAATCACTCTGAACGGCACCGAATATGCCGCAGGAGACCATATCCCGGCTGATGCCGTTCTCCCTTCCCGCGTTTCCGCCCTTGTGAGAACCGGCACGATTGCCACCATTAACGCGGAGACCCCCGCTGTCGGCGCAGAATCGCCCGAAATTCGCGCGAATGAGGTCGAGGGGGTAGATTTACCCATTAAGACCGAAGACGGCGTTCTGACGCTCACAGCGAGCCGTGAGGACATCGTGAAGGCAATCGAGGTGCTGCAGATGAACGCAGACGACGCGGCAGCAGAGGCGGCAACGATTGAATCCGACACCGCGCTCATCATCATTGACGCTTGCGACAGCCGCAAGACCGTCCAGAAGGCGGTAAAAGCAAGAGCGGAAGAACTCCGCGACGGAAGCGAGGACGGAGCCGCCACCGAAGGCGGTGATGAGTAATGGCAAGACCCACCTACTCCTACGACCCGACCAAAATCGGCGAGCGCGGCAAGGATCGGATGCGGTTTGAACTCGGCGACACCATCACCGAAGGAGAGGGACAGGCGGCGGCACTTTCCGATGAGGAATACGAAGCCATTCTGGCAACCTACCCCGGCAGATGGAAACGCGCGAAACTGGCTCTCGTCGAGAGCATCATGCGCCGGTTTTCCTACGAGGTCGACGAGAAGGTCGGACCCTTGTCACTTTCCCTCCGGCAGCGTTACGAGAACTGGAAAGCCATGCACGACCAACTGAAGAAGGAGATCGCAAGCATGACGGTGCCGAGTGCCAATTCCGCAGCCATTGACGGCGGGCATTACTTCTACGAAGGCATCCACAACAACCCGACCGCTGGCGGCACGGAAAAGGACGGTGATCGCCGTGGAATTTCATAGAATCGGCTTCAACCGTCCCGAAAACCTCTGGAAAGACTTCACCATCGAAGCAAAGACGGAAACAACGTCAACCAGAGGACGCGCAAAGGAAAGCTACGGCGAAAAGCCGCCGATTTTCATTCACGCAATCCTCTGCGGCGCAACACCAGAGCAGAAGCTGCAATACCAGCAGATGGAACACCCGATAAGCCACGTTATAAGCCACGAAGGCAAGCCAAAAGCCAAAGAGGGCGACCGGCTGATCCTTAAAGATCGCGCATTTTATGTGCAGGGCGTGGACGATCCGGGCGACCTCGGCATCTGGACATTGTACTACTGCGAGGAAAGGAGCGACACGCATGACGGAAATCAACTTCCAACAGATGGAGGCTGATATGCAGGCTCGCATTCAGCAGGAAATCAAGGACACGAACACGCTGGCGAAATCCTGTGCCGTCCGTGCATCCAACGAACTGCGAAACGCCGTCCTCAATGTCCTACGCGGACAGCGAAGCGGCAGGGTCTACAGAAAGCCACACTCCAAAGCCACCTACCGCGCATCAGCACCAGGCGAACCACCGGCGGTGCGGACTGGTATGCTCCGCATGAGCTGGGGCATGAAAGCCGTGGGAGACGGCAAAGGAACCTACACGGCGGGCATTTACTCCGACGTTCCGTATGCCGAAAAGCTCGACGAAGGAACGCCGCACGGGTACATCAAGCCCCGTCCGTTCAAGGAGAAGACGATAGAAGCCGCGCGACCGCGCGTCCTTCAGATTTTCTCCGTTTTCAAAACCAAGTGAGAGGAGGAACGCTATGTCGATTTTAACAACCAGCACAGAAAAGGCGTTCGACAAGGCGAAAATCGCCAAAGGCGACCTCATCAGAGCGAAGTACGCCGGATGGGACGAAGCCGTGAACGGGATCGTCGCCCGCGTGGAGGATACGGAAATCCGCGTCCTTTACGTCGGCACAATCACCAACGTCACGAACTACTTCACCATCAAAGCCGACGAAGTGAGCGACGGCAAATGGGACATCTCATGGAGCCACGACCTCACCGAGACGGAAACGGAGGGCGAGGACAATGACGCTTGAAGACCTCATCTACAACCGACTGACCAAGAGCGACGACCTCCAGCGTCTGCTCGCGGTTTACGCCGGAAAGCCTGCAGTCTTCTACTTGACCGCGCCAGATGATAAGGCGACAGGCTGGAAGCAGCGCAAGCAGTATCCGCGCATCGACTACGCGGTAGACCTGCAGCGCAATCCAGAACGCAAGACAAGCGGCATCCTCACACTCAACATACTGTCCGCAGAGGACGGAACCGCGCCGGAGGAGCTGGAGCCAATAGTGCGCCAGCTTCTCTGCGGCGTATTCCTTCAGCCGGACAACGCCCCGCCTTTCGCTCTGGCGTGGGCAAGAAGCGACGCATTCGACCAGCGCACGGACGGCGACGGTTTAATCACCGGCGCAACCGTGTCGTTCGACGTGTACGCATTCCCGTCGCAGACGACATCAGACCCCGACCCCGTCCTCGCCATGAACCACTACATCGAGGACATCACGCCGGAGGTTTTCGTCATAGGCGGGCGGAAAGCAATCGAGAACGAATTCACACCGACCGAGGACAATCCGGCGTTTTACTTCCGGCTGGAATCAATGCAGCTTCAGAGGGAAACGAACACGGTCGCATGGATGGACGCGGTCATAGCCTGCCACATCTTCGCCGGAGGCGAGGAGATAGCATGGCTGAAAGCACTCACCGACAATCTGGCACTTGCCGGAGAGGTGATCATGCTCGACAAGTCCCCGATGTTCATGCAGAACCTCAAGGCAGACAGCTCGCTCGACGCGCTCTCCACAGGACAGCTTCACCTTTATACCCGTTTCGGTATTTTGAGAAGACCGTCCTACAACCACCCTCTGAACCACGCGAACAGAGGCATAACCAAAGGAGGCGACTGATATGGCAACCAAGAAAGAAACCGAGATGCCGAAGGAGGCGGAGTACACCGTGGAGGAATTCACGGAAAACGCCGCTGCGGTATTCGGTGAAGCCGTATCGCCCGACATCGTAAAGACCGCGCTGCGTCTGGCGGGCGTAAAGACAACCACAAAGAGCGCGGCAACCAAAATCATCAACGAATTTCGTAAGAAGGAGGTCAACTAACCTATGGGAACTTTCACCATTGGAGAAACCAAAGTCCGCCCCGGTGAATATCACCGCTTCGAAAACGCAGGCGGCATCTCCACCGCAGGTGCAAGGAACGGAATCGTGGCTGGCGTAATCCGCGCCAACTGGGGTCCGCTCGGCTCGGTCGTTGTATGCGAACCCAGCACCGACATCAAAGCCATCTACGGCAACGGAGAAACCGAGGATATGATCACCGAGATGTTCAAGGGAGGCGGCAGCAAGGGCTATTTCGTGCGCTGCGGCACCGGCGGCACCTGCGGCACAATCACCCTCACAGACGACGCGACCTCGGCGGTAGACGTAATCACGATCACCGCGAAGTACGTCGGCAAACGCGCATTCACGGCAAGTATCCGCGACAGCCTCATCAACGACAGCAAGAGAGAGTGCATCATCTACGACGGCTCGGCGGAATTTGAGAAGGTAACCTTCGCAAAGAACCCGACCGAAGGCGAAGCCGCAGCCCTCGTCGCTGCCTTTGCGGCTTCTTCCAACTTTAAGGCGGAGAGCGCAGCCAAAGGCTCCGGCAAGCTCGCAGCGGTAACGCAGAAGGCGTTCACGGCAGGCACCAACCCGACCGTAAGCAACGACGCATACTCCGCAGCCCTCAACGTGCTGGAGGCGTACCCGTTCAATGTCCTTTGCGTAGACAGCGAGGATAAAGCGGTTCACGCACTCGTGCAGACATTCATCGACCGCATCTACGCCGCAGGCAGCTACCCGATGGCGGTGCTGTCCGAAAAGCCCAGCACGACCAACACCATCGCCGCAAGAATGACCACCGCTGCGTCCTACAACGACAGCAAGATCATCTACGTTTTGAACGGCGGCGAGGACACCAGCGGCAACAAGAAGGAAGGCTACATCAACGCTGCCAGAATCGGCGGCATTATCGCAGCCGTACCCGCAAACCAGTCCGTGACGCACTACGTGATCAGCGGCTATGCGGGACTTGCCGAAACACTCACCAACACCCAGATCGAAGCCGCGCTCCTTTCCGGCTGCATCGTACTCACGACCAACAGCACGGGACAGGTGTGGATCGAGCAGGGTGTCGACACCCTCATCACCCCGTCTGGCGACGAAGACGAAGGCTGGAAGAAAATCCGCCGCGTGAAGACCCGCTTCGAGCTTATGCAGAGAATCGGCGACACCGTCGACAAGCTGGTCGGCAAGATCAACAACGACACGGACGGCAGAGCGGCGGTAGTCGCAGCCGGACAGTCGGTCATTGACACGATGATCGCGGAAAAGAAGCTCGCCAGCGGCTCGCAGATGTCGGAAGACGAATCGAACCCCGCAAAGGGCGACAGCGCATGGTTCATCATTGCAGTCGACGACATCGACAGCATGGAGAAGATCTATCTCACCTACCGCTTCCGCTTCTCTTCCGAGAACTAAGAAAGGGGGAAAAATAAATGCTTAACACCAGAGGACCCGTAGACAGCAGAAAAGTGCTGACGGGCAAAGACGGCGCATTGTACAACGACGCAGGCACCATGCTGGCGACCGTTGAGACTTTCCAGACGCAGGTCAATGTGACCAACGCGAAATACCAGCCCCTCGGCGATATGCAGGAGCATGAGGCACCGCAGTCCTACGCGGTGACGCTGACCTTCTCGCAGGTCGTAATCGAGGACGACGAATTCATCACCGAATTCATGAACGCGCTCAAGGAAGGCACAATGCCGATCTGGAACTTCCAGGGGCTTGTAAAGGGACGAAACGGCACGGAGCAGCGTATGAACTACCGCTCCTGCATTCCGACCGGCACAATCGACCTGCAGAACCTCTCCGTCGGAGACCTTATCAAGAGAGCGTGGAGCTTCACTGTCAACGAACCGCCCGCCCTTCAGAAATTGCTCTCCGCCGCAGATTAACCTGCAGCAGAAGCCCCGCGAGCCGGGGCGGTTTTCTGAATCGCTCCGGCTTTATTTTTTACAAAAAATCAAACAAGGAGGAACAGCGACATGGCTGATACCAAGAAAACACCCGAAGTCGAAATGGACGACGAGGTAAACAAGAACACTATTCTCACCTACGAGAACGACATCCTCGGCGGCTTGCTTGCCGCAGCGAACTACAAAAACGACGAGGACGAGATCGTTCCCGTGGAAATCGCCAGAAACGGCGTATTGCTTCTGCGCTTCCGCATCAGACCTCTCTCCGAGGACGAATACGTGAAGTGCAAGGAGCGCAACACCAAGTATGTCCGCAACAAGCAGATCGGCATCAAGGTACCCGAAGACACCGACACATCCGCATACCGCAGCGCACTCATCTACCAAGCGACCATCGAGGAAGACCGCGCAAGGGTATGGGACAACAAAGAGGCAAGGAAGCAGCTCGATGTTCTCTCCGGCGCACAGCTCATCGACAAGGTGCTGAAGCCCGGTGAGAAGGACGCGGTCTGCACGAAGATCGACGAAATCAGCGGCTACAGCTCCACGCTTGAGGAAGTCGCAAAAAACTAATAAAAGCCGGAGGTAAAGCCACATTACTCCATCAGATATTCCAGCGACAAGGAATACCCCCCGACGAAGTGCTGGCAAAGCCTCGCGGCGTTCAAGCCTTTATGTTCGCCTCCACCTATCTGCGGGTGGAGGAGGAAAACGAAATCAGAGGAAAGGGGGAATCGTAAATGGCAGCGGAAACCTTCCGCATTGAAATACCTATCACGGTGAGCGACAACACCGACCCCGGTGTCAGCTCTGCCAAGAAGAAGGTTACAGCGTTTGACGAGGCAAACAAGAAGACCAAAAAGCGGCTCGACGAGATGAACAAGACCAAGTGGAAAGTCGCGGTCGAAGCCGTCGACAAAGTCACCAGCGTAATCAGCAAGATCGGCAAGACTGTGAAGGGCGTGGCGGGAAAAGCATGGAGCTTCACGGTCAGTGCAATCGACAAGGTAACGCAGCCGGTAAAGAAGATGATCTCCGTCATGGGAGACCTTCTCGGAGTGTCAAGCGCGGTTTCCACCGTTCTCGCAGGGCTGACGGTAAAGAACGCCCTGCAAGCATCAGCAGACATGGCACGAATGCAGGCGCAGCTCAAAGTCTCCGCAGGAAACATGGGAATCAATGAATCGGGCATCGACGCGATCATCAAGAAAGCCGAAGCCATGCAGAAGACAACCATGTACACCGACGAAGCAATGGTCGGATCGGCAGCAGAGCTTGCGACCTACTTCGACGACGTGGATGCCATCACCCGCATGATGGACGTCGTCGCGGACTACGCAGCCGGTATGTCCGGCGGCGTGGAATTATCCACGAACGAAATCGTGGACTACACCACAAACCTCGCGAAAATGACCACCGGAGCATACGACGCAATGACGAAGAAGGGCTTCGAGGTCACGGACGCGCAGAAGAAAATCCTCGACAGCGGCACCGACATGGAAAAGGTCGCGGTCATTGAAAGTATCATCAAGGAGAACTGGGAAGGCATGGCAGAGGCAATGGCAAACACCCCGACCGGTTACCTCACGAAGATGAAAAACGCATGGGATCAGATCAGCGGCACCATCGGCGACAAGCTGACACCCGGTTTCACTTCCCTCTACAAGATGATCTACAGCAAGATGCCAGGTATCGAAAAAATCCTCGTTCGGATTGCGGAAGCAGCCGGAACATGGGTGGAAGACTTCGTGCCGACATTAAGCGACTGGATGGACGCTGCAATTGAGAAGGTGAACGCCTTCGCAGACAGGGCGAGCGAGGTATTCTCCAGCGACGAATTCAAAAACGCGGACTTTTTCGGAAAAATCAAAATCTCGTGGCAGAAACTCATAGCCGAGCCATTCAGCGAATGGTGGGAAAGCACCGGCAAGGCGTGGTTTGCAGGAAAAATGAGCCGAGTGGGCGAAACCATCGGCACAGGACTGACCAGCGGACTGCTCGCGCTGCTTGGAATTGACCTATCACAGACGGTCGAGGACGGCACCAGCGTCGGCGGAGCTTTCATTCAAGGCTTCAAAAAAGGATTTGACACCGAGAAGATAACCGAAGCATTGAAGGAATGGGCGGATAAAAACAAAGAGATCGTGATCGCCATCGGCGCGGTGGTAGGCTTCAACCTCATCACCGGCATAGCCGGAAAGCTGAACGACCTCACGACGCTCATCAAGAACCACAAAAAGGACAGCGGCGGAAGCGGTGGTGCAGGAGGTCTCGGCGACCTCGTGACAAACTGCAGCACAGCAACCGTCAACGGAACCATCGTAAACGTCTACGGGCAGAAGGTCAACGACCTACGCAGCGGATCTGGAAGCGGTCTCGGCAATGCGCTGAAGAACTTCCTGCCGTCGCTCGGAGGCGCAGCGGTCGGCGGAAAACTTCTCACATCCGGCGGAAAATTCCTGCTCGGAAGCGGAGCAAGCACCCCTCTACTTACCGGCGGTGCGGCCGCAGGAGGCACAGCCGCCGCAACAGGTCTCACATCTGCCGGAAGCTGGCTCTCAAGCCTTCTGCAGCTCGGAAGCACGTCCTCCGTAATCGGTGCAGACGGAACGCTTCTCGCCGTGCAAGGCGGTCTGGGCGGAACGCTCGGAAGCATCGGCGGCGCACTCGGAAGCACAGCAACAACCGCAGCGGGAGCAGCGGCAGCCGGAGCAGCCGGAACAGGCGGCATCATCGGCGGCGTTCTCGGTCTCGGTTCTTCGCTGATTAACCTTTTCAAAGGCATCGGCAAGAGCAAAGAAGGCGACAAGAAGGGCGCACAGGACGAATACTGGAAGTCCGGCACAAAAGCCGGAATGGTCGGCGCAGGTGCGGCAGTCGGCGCAGGAATCGGCTCGGTAGTCCCCGGACTCGGAACAGCCATCGGCGCACTGGTCGGCGCAGGCGTGGGCGGTATCGGCGCACTTCTCGGAGGAGACGCGGCAGGCAAAGCCCTGTCGGACGGTTCTGACGAAGGCGGCTGGCTGAACAACGCATGGCAGGCAACAAAGAAGTTTTTCAAGGAAGACCTCGGAAAATTCTTCGGAGAGACAATCCCGAAGGGATGGAACAGCTTCTGGGGCAGCATCGGAAACTTCTTCACAACCACAATACCGCAATGGTGGGGCGGCTTGAAGGAGAAGGTCTCGACCTTCTTCACCGAGACAATCCCCGAAAAGTGGGACGAAATGTGGTCGGCAATCGGAAACTTCTTCACTGAAGACGTGCCATACGCCATCGGTTACGCCTGCGGAAAGATTGAGGTATTCTTCACCCAGACAGTCCCCGACTTCTTCACGGATTTATGGGACGGAATATCGACATTTTTCACCGACACACTCCCAACGTGGGCAAGTGGAATCTGGAACGATCACATCGTGCCATTTTTCACCGAAGACATCCCCGAATTTTTCAGCAACATCTGGGATGCAATCTCGACGTTCTTCACGGATACCCTGCCAACATGGGCGAGCGACGTATGGAACAACCATATCGTCCCATTCTTCACGGTAAGCATTCCCGAATTCTTCACAGGACTGTGGGATAGCCTCGTGACGTTCTTCACAGACACGCTCCCCACATGGGCATCGAACACGTGGAACAACAACATAGTCCCGTTCTTTACAGAGGACATTCCGGCGTTCTTCGTGGGCATCTGGACGGCGATCAAGACCTTCTTCACCGACACGCTGCCGACGTGGGCAAGCAACATCTGGAATAACAACATTGTGCCGTTTTTCACGCAGACGATCCCGAACTTCTTCTCCGAGGTTTGGAACGGCGTGAAGAAGCTCTTCACCGAAGCTATCCCGAACCTTGCAGCGAACATCTGGAACAGCATCAGCGGCTGGTTCAGCAGTATCGGCGACTGGTTCGGTGACGTATGGGCAAAGGTAAAGGGCGCATTCGGCGCAGGCTACAGCGACGCGACCGGCAAGCACGCGTGGGGCGGCATTATGAACTCCCCGCACGTCGGAATGGTCGCAGAGCAAGGACCCGAAGCAATCATCCCGCTATCACCGAGCAAGAGCGCAAGAGGGCTTGACCTCTGGATGAAGGCAGGACAATACCTCGGCGTTCAGCCGTATGCTGACGGCGACATTGTCGGCGACACATCTACGCTCACCAGCGAGACCGTGACCACCGGCGCAGGCGGAAACCACTTTGACATCAAGCTGGAGATCAACCCCGAATTCATTCTCGAAGGCACAAGCGGAATGGACGAGGAAAGCATCGTCCGCCTCATCAAAGCGCGAATCCGCGAAATGGTAGACGACATCGGCGACGAGCTGGCGGAGAAGCTGGCGCGGATATTCGCCAATATGCCCGTGAAAGGAAGTGCGTAACCTATGGACTTATACCTAACAGAGAAAGACACAGGATGGCGGCTTTCCTTCTGCCTGCTTCCAGACGAGGTAAAAGCCAAGACCACCGGCAACTTCATCTCCTACAACTTCATCAACCGTGGCGAGGTGAAGATGCCGAACGGTCAGAAGCTCAAATCCTATTCATGGAAAGGCACTCTCCCCGGAGAGGGCATGAGGAAGATGCCGTTCATCAAACAGCACCTATATCACACACCGAAAGAGATGATCGCCTGCATCGAAAAGTGGCGCAAGAACCACACGAAGCTGACGCTCATGCTCACAGAAACCCCGCTGAACGTGGCGGTTTACTTGAAGTCATTCGACTACACCCCGACCGGCGGCGTCGGCAATTTCGACTACAGCATCGAATTCATTGAGGCGAAGGACGTGACGGTTCTCACCATTGTCGAAGCCAAGACCACGCAAAGCAACAAGAGCAGCAACATCTCAAGCGGAAGCCGACCGGCAACCGCCAAGACGAACACCAACACCAACTCCGAGCAGACCAAGACATACACCGTCCGCAAGGGCGACTGCCTCTGGAACATCGCCAAAGCGAAGCTCGGAAGCGGCGCACGGTACACGGAGATATACAACCTCAACCGAAACAAAATCAGAAACCCGAATCTGATCTATCCGGGACAGGTTCTCCTACTGCCGTATTAAGGAGGCGAACCGATGGTAGACGTAAGCAAAATAGCCTACAAGGTTTTCCTTCTGCGCGAGAACGGCGAGCAGCTCGACATCACGGACATAGCGTCCGGCTTGAACTGGGAGGAAAACGAGGGAGAACTCGCGCAGCGGGTCTCCCTCACTCTCGCAAACATCATACACAAGGGCAACAGAGTGTCGAGCCTCGCAAAGCCGAACTGCTACATCATCGTCAAAGCCGAAATGGGCGGAAAGACGGACGAAGTGGCAAGAGGAAAGATAACCGACTGGACACCGACACAGAGCGGCACAACGGACGAAATCGACCTCACGGCTTATGATGAACTTTTCGACCTGCAGGCGAGCCAAGACAACCGCTACATCAGCGCGGGCGTTTCAACCAAGACCGCCCTCACGGGAATATTTGACGACTGGGGCATCTCCGTGGAGAAATACGACGGACCCACCGTCGCCAACGCAAAGACGACGTTCAAGAACCAGTATCTCTCCGACATCATCCTCGAACTGCTGGAAACGGCGCACAAGCACGGCGCACGGCGGTGCATCGTCCGAGCCAGCAAAGGAAAGGTCTCGGTCATTCCCAGAGCAGGCAACGAAACAATCTACTGCTTCGAGGAAGCCAATAACCTCGAAATGGTCAAGTATAAACTCTCCACGTCCGAAATGGTGACGGTCGTCAAGGTCGTAGCCACCGAGGACGAAGACAAGCGGCAAGCGGTGGAAGCCGTAATCAATGGCAAGACCGAGTACGGCAAACGCCAGAAAATCTATGTCAGAGACAAAGACGACACGCTGGCAACAGCAACTGCGGCCGCAAAGGAAATCCTCGAAAACGAAGGAGAGCCGACCGTAACGATGAACCTCAAAGCCCCCGACATTCCGACAATCCGTAAGGGCGACAAAATCAAGATCACAAGCAGGGTCTACACGGGCTATGCGACAGTTATCTCGATCAGCCACGATGCAGGCAGCCGGACAATGACGGTGGGCGTCGAAAAATTCAAAGAGGAAACCGACAAGGTCACAGAGGCACCTGCAGCGGCAGCGTCGAAGGACTACAAGGTCGGCGACATCGTGACGTTCAACGGAGGATACCACTACTACACGTCTATGGATACCAGCCCGCGCGGAGGATTGCGAACCGCCGGAAAGGCGTGGATACAGAACATCAACAAGAACGGCAAGCACAAATATGCCCTCATCGGCGGCGTTTACAAAAGCGGTGTCGGAGGGAACAGCAACGTCTATGGCTGGGTAGACGAAAACACCGTCAGCTAAAGGAGGAACGTATGGACGAAGGAATGAACCACCTCGCAAGGGTGCTACACGGCAGAATCAAGGACAGCGAGAACGCGAACAGCGACCTCGTGCTTGACTTCGGCGTGATCCAGAACGATTATAGCCTCCTTACAAACACCTATCCCATAGCAATCCCGAAGACGGACTACCTCGTTCTGCGGCAACTGACGCTCGGCGACACCGGCGCGTGGTTGACGCAGACACCGTCTGCAGGAAGAAAGGGAGACGGTACGCATAGCCACGGAATGAGCGGCGCACACGACGAACACGTGACGGGCGACGGCAAGCACGAACACAAAAACGAAGCCCCGCACGTCCACGGCGTACTTATTCCCGAAAAGATGAGATGGCTGAAACCGGGCGACCGCGTCCTCGTGGCGTGGGTCCAGCATGATGCGGTCGTGCTGGACATCATCAGACCGGCGACAGACATCGGATAAGGAGGCACACATGGCAGAAAAAAATCTCTTTCCTGTTTTCGATGTGCCGGAGATCGCAGAGCCGACGCAGGTGGAAAACCGGCGATACAAGCCGAGCGTTTTCTTCGATTTTGAAGCGGGAGACTTCCGGCTCGATGGTGCCTACCGAATGACCCCCTCCACCGGCAAAGAAGCCTATATGCAATGGTGCCGCAAGGCTGTAATGACCGAGCGCGACGCATTCCTCGCATACTCGACCGACATCGGAATCGAGGGCGAGGCTGCCCTTGCAGAAAGCGACCGTGCCGCCGTGGAATCAGCACTCGAAAAAACCATCACAGAGGCACTCATGGTCAACACCCACACGGAGTACGTCCGAGACTTTGAATTCACGTGGAGCGCAGACGAACTGCGGCTCACGTTCACGGTCAAAGGCAAAGAGTGGGAGCAGACGACCATCAGCGTCCTCTATCAAAACTCAAATTAAGGAGGCGCAAAAATGGCAGATATAACACAATTCGTCCCGCCGTCGTGGCTGGAAGACCAGGACGCGGAAACAATCCACGCCAGAATGATGCAGAGCCTCCCGGAAGACATCGACGATACAGAAGGCGGCTTTCCGTGGGACTTCACGAAGCCAGCAGCACTCGAAAAGGCGGAGCTGCTGGAATTCAACCTCATGGAGACCGCGAAGATCATGCATTATATGTTTTCCTACGGAATCTACCTCGACTACCACGCAGCAGGCTACGGAATGGAGAGAAAGGGCGCAAGTTATGCGTCCGGCACGGTAACCGTTACCGGCTCGCCGAACACGGTAATCCCTGCAGGTTTCCTCTTTGCCGTTCCAGCCTCCGGCGATAACGCCGCGATCACCTTCTCCACGCTTGAGGAAGCAACCATCAGCACAGACGGAACGGTCGACATTCCTGTGCAGGCTACCGAAGCAGGAACCGGCGGAAACGTGGCAGCAGACACTATCGTCATTATGGCGTCGCCGACCATCATCGGAATCAACCGCATCACTAACAGCAACGCAATCACCGGCGGTGCGGCGGAGGAAGAAGATGACGCACTCCGGCAGCGCATCAAGGAGCGGCTCGAATCGGCTGACGCTTCATTTGTCGGCTGCGACGCAGACTACAAGCGGTGGGCGAAGGAGGTCGAGGGCGTGGGAGAGGTAATCGTCATACCAGAATGGGACGGCGCAGGAACCGTCAAGGTCGTCGTTTTCGACGCGAACGGGCAGCCTGCAAACGCCAAGACCGTGGGAGACGTTCTCGACTATATCGTATCGCCGGACGACCGGGACAGCCGAAAGGCACCTATCGGAGCGACGGTCACCATCGTGGCACCGACAGAAACAAAGATCAACGTCGCCTGCAATATCACCTTCGAACGCGGAGCAAACCACGCAACGGTGATAGCAGCGATTAAGACGCGGCTGAACGTCTACTTCGACCAAGCCAGAGAAGTCGGAGCAATCAAGCGGAACAAGATCGGCTCGACGATCATCGGCACGGACGGCGTGGCGGACTACGACACGTTACTCATCAACGACAGCAAATACAACAGCATAGCGGTCGCAAAAGACGAGTATCCAACTCTCGGATCGCTTCAGACCGAAGGCGTAATAGACACAACGGCGGAGCTGTTCGAGGGCGGTGAGAGCAATGGCTGATAAATTCGACATTGAAAACTTCCCGAAAAGCGAAGCTGCCAAGCGAATGATGAGCCGCGTCTCCCCGATTTACGAAAACTCGTATGTCGGAAAGTGGCTCTTTGAAGTCATGGGCATGGAGTGGGACACGGCGAGGACGCTCGTGGAAAGCCTCCGAATGCAATGCTTCGTAGAACATTGCACGTGGGGTATGCGCTACTGGGAACAGAGGTACGGCATAGAGCCGGACGAAGCAAAAGACCTCGAAGCCAGACGCGCAGCGGTTATAGCAAAGCGCGGTAAGCAGCAGTCCCTCACTCCGGCGACGCTGGAAGACCTGCTCGAAGAACTCACCGGCAGACAGGTAACCGTTACCGAGGATAACCCGAACTACCGCTTCAAGGTGCAGATCGGAGAGGGCGACAAGCTGGTGGACTACGTGGCGGTGATTACGAAAATAAACACCGTCAAGCCGTCCCACCTCGCCTACTCAATCGAGCTACCGCGAAAAGGGACACTTCGCCTTTACTTCGGCGCAGCCATGCACGAAGTGAAAACGATCACCTTCACCGATTACGACAAGCGCGGCGTAAGCGATGCGATATGGCTGGTAGATGAAAACGGCAACGCGCTGGCAGACGAAAACATGAACATCTTCGTCGAATAACCGAAAGGAGGAATCAAGAACAACATGAGCTTAATACCTCAACTCACAGACGCAGGGCGAGGTTTACTGATTGCCGCGCTTTCCGGCAGTCCGCTCAATTTCTCGAAAATTAAAATCGGGAACGGTGCCGCACCAGACGAACCACAGTCCGGCGACTATTGGTACGACACCGACAACCTCGTGCTGAACCGTTACAGCGAGCAATGGAATGATTGCTCCCGACCGTTCACCGCAGCCGAAGAAGCACCCACAAACCCGTCAGATAACGACCTCTGGTACAAGACGGACACGGAAACGCTCTACTACTACGGCGACGGCTGGAAGGTCAGCACCCAGACAATCACCTGCGCGACAACGCAGCCGGACAATCCACAGCAGGGCGACTATTGGTACGACACCGCGAACGAGACGCTCTATACCTACGGGCATAAGTGGAACAGCAAGACGGACATCACCATCACGTGCGCCCAGAACGCGCCAGCGTCGCCGTCAGCGGGCGTTTATTGGTATGACACGGCAAATACCAAGCTGAACATTTGCGCCCTTGTATGGGGCGAAAAAACGGGCGTAGCATTGACCTGTGCGACGACTTCCCCCGCTTCGCCTTCGGTGGGCGACCTCTGGTACGATACAGAGAACTCCGCGCTGAAGAAATGCACAGCGGCGTGGACGCAGAAAACGGGCGTAAATATCACTTGCGCCGCAGAAGCCCCAGAAAGCCCTGCAAGCGGCGATTACTGGTACGACACCACGAATACTGCGCTGAAGAAATACGACGGCACAGAGTGGCAGGCGGACGCGCAGGCGTTCTATTACGGCGAGACCGCGCCGGAAACACCTACGGTCGGCAACTGGTGGTATGACAGTACAGCCAGCCAGCTCAAAGCATACTCGCTCACATGGCAGGCAGACGCGCAGCCGTTCACCTACGCAAGCACCGCGCCGGAAAGCCCCACAAGCGGTGACTGGTGGTACGACACCACGAACAGCAAGCTGATGGAATATGCACTCGGCTGGCAGGAGGACACGACGCACACCTTCAACTACGGCACAACCGCACCGGCAACCCCGAATGTGGGCGACTGGTGGTACGACACAAGCCTTCACGTATATGGCGACGGCTGGAATCCCGACAACGAGCAAGCGTTCAGCTACGGATCCGCAGAACCCACCTCGCCCGCAGACGGAAGCTGGTGGTTTGATACCGCAAACAGCATCCTCTACGAATACGGGAAGCTCTGGCAGCGCGACACGGGCGACACCTTCACATACGCAGCCACAGCACCGGCGAGAGCCTACGACTTCGACCTGTGGTACGACACGACCAACGCCAAGCTCAAGGAATACTCGACCGGCTGGGTGCAGGACACAGAAAAGACCTTCACCTACGCCGAGACAGCACCCGAAAAGCCGAGCGCAGGCGCGTGGTGGTTCAGCACCGGCGACAACTCGCTCTACGAGTACACCGGCACACAATGGAATCGCAACTACACCACATTCTCGGTCGGAGCATCAGCACCGGCGACGCAGGACGCGCTGACAGACCTCGTCAACCCGATCCTCACAATCGAAATCACCGACATGACCAAAGGCTCGAACTACGTGAGCATCACCGGCAGCTTTGACAACAGCGAGGTGACGTCCGGCTTTAACTGGGCTGAAACTGGCATCTTCGCAACGAACGAGGACGGGAAAGAACTTCTGTACGCCTACTGCCACACCGGCGACGAGTACGAATTCATCCCCGCCAACGACTGCGGAAAGACGCTCGGCGTAAACCTCACCCTGCTGGTCATGGTGGGCGATGCGGAGAACGTCAGCGCGGTAATCGGAGAGGGTACGCTTTACGCAACCAGAGCAGCCCTCGAAGACCACAAGCGAGACTTCAAGAACCCGCACGGCGTGACTGCAGAACAGATCGGTCTGGGTAACGTCTCGAACACATCGCCGGAAGATACGGTCGTGAGCTACGACACCGCCGACGCTCTCACAGAGCCGGAAGCCGGAGATAAAACCTCCGTCGTTTTCGGAAAGCTGAAGAAGGCGATCAGCAACCTCATCATCCACCTCAAGGCGGAGAATCCGCACGGAATCACGCCGGAGAAAATCAAAGCAGCGGAAAAGAGCCACCAGCATAAAGCCTCGGACATCACAACCGGCATCATCGGACCCGAACGAGGCGGCACGGGAGTACAGAGCATGACAGAACTCGCCGCGAAGCTGGGGTCGCACTTCTCCGTCCCCGTATTCGGCGTTTACAGCGGCACAGGATCGGTCAAGCGGTTGATTTCCCTCGAATTCACACCTTCCGCCGTTTTCGTCTGCAACGGGCGCGGAATGGTGGGCGACGACATCGACGGCGTATGCGGCGGGCTTTGCGTCGGCACATACGGTCTGCGATCCCGTAACTGCACGGCACCGAGCCACGAAACCTCGTGGGACAACAACCACACCGCTATGATGATTACCACGAACGGCTTCTATGTCTCGTATGTCGCAAACAACAAAATCGCAACGAACAAGAGCGGCGAGACTTATCGCTACATCGCGTTCAGATAAGGAGGCAGACATGGCAACAGTAAAAATCACAGACAAACAGAGTACGGAAAGCGTAAAAAACAACGCCAGCGTACTCGTAACCCAGCCGGAAACCGCAGGCGGAGCGACGAAAGAATCGCTCCGCAGAGCGACCCTCGCTGCCTTCATTAAGGCATTGAGGGACAACGGCATCAACGAGGGCTACAAAACGGCGGACGACATCGAAGCGATGTACCCCGACCTTGTCAAGAGCGTGGACACCATCGAGACCGGCATCAGAATCACATTCTGGGACGATACCTCCACAGACATCGAGATCAAGAGCGGCGGTCTGGCTTTCGATGCCATCTCCTACGACCAGAGCAGCGGCTACCTGCACATCACCATGAACGGCGAGGACGTGGTAGACCCCTGCTTCATTGGTGGCGGAGGATCCGGCGGAACAAGCACAGTCGTCAAACTGGAGAACCTCACCGGCTCGGCATCGCTCACCGTTGCGCACGGCGAATCGGTGAACATCAGCTTCAGCTATTACGACTACGACAGCGCGGGAGAATTCACGAACTCCTCCGGCGCACTCGAAATCATCATCAACAACCAGACCGTGCTGGCGAAGAACATCACGCAGGGTAACCACACCATAGACATCGGCTCGTATCTTTCCGAAGGCACGAACAAGGTCAAGGTGAAGGTAACGGACGAAGACGACAACTATGGCACGAAGACGTGGACGGTCAACGCCGTCGCGCTTTCCATCAGCGCGACAATCGACGACACCGCCATCAACACGGGTCCGCTGGTCTTCCGCTACACGCCCATCGGCAACAACATCGAGAAGACAATCCACTTCTTGATCGACAACGAGGAAATCGCCACGGCGACCGTTACCGCTTCCGGCAGGCAGCAGACGCAGTCAATCCCCGCACAGAGCCACGGAGCGCACCGCCTCAAGGTTTATGCCACGGCGACCGTCGACGGCGTAAGCGTAACCAGCAACACGCTGGAATACGACATCATCTGGGCAGAAGCCGGAAACACCACGCCGATCATCGCCTGCAGCTTCACCGGCAGCGCGACACAGTACAGCACCGTCGCAATCCCGTACCAGGTTTATAACCCTGCAAGCCTCACCGCGAGCATTACGCTGGCAGTAAACGGCGTAGTGGTATCAACCCAGACCGTGGACAGAACACGCCAGACGTGGAACTACAAAGCGGACACGGCAGGCACGGACACGTTGACAATCACCTGCGGATCCGTCGTGAAGACAATCACCCTGCAGGTGGCGTCCAGCGGCGTCGACATCGAGCCTATCACCACAGGGCTGACACTCGACCTTAATCCGCAGGGACACACCAACAACGACACCGACCGTGCGTCCTTCGGTTATACCGACGGGAACGGAACGAACCACCCGCTGACCTTCTCGGACAATTTCGACTGGGAAAACGGTGGCTTCAAGACCGATGAGCAGGGCGGCACGTACCTCTGCATCAAGTGCGGCACCAGCGTAACCTTTGACCGCTCTGTTTTTGCAGACGACGCGATGAGAAACGGCAAGGAACTCAAACTCATTTTCAAAGCGACGAACTGCCGGAACTACGACGCGGAAATCGGTTCCTGCCTTGCGGATGGAATCGGTATCAAACTGCAGGCGCAGAAGGCGACGGTATCCTCCGAGCAGACCACAATGGACGCGCAGTATTGTGAGGACAGCCGCATCGAAATGGATATCAACATCGAGCCGGACAGCGCAGACAGAATCATGATGCTGTGGCTTGAAGGCATTCCGTCCAGAGTGGCAATCTACGAGGCAAACGACAACTTCACGCAGGATACTCCAGCGAAGCTGAAATTCGGCTCGAACGACTGCGACGTCTGGCTCTACCGCGTCAAGGCGTACAGCAACAGCCTCACCAAGAACGAGGTACACGAAAACTGGATCGCAGACGCGCCGGATGCGGAAGAAATGCTCGACCGCTACCAGCGCAACAACATCTACGATCAGAACGGCAATATCGACATTCAGAAGCTGATCAACGCAAATCCCGACCTCCGCGTAGTGGAAATCGAGGGTCCGAGAATGACCACCGGCAAAAAAGACCCCGTCGTGGGCAAGATCAAGCACACCCTCAAGAGTGGCGGCGCAACTCACACATTCGTCGCAGAGGGTATCAGTTTCAAGGTGCAGGGTACATCCTCCGCGCAGTATGGAGAAGCCGCATACAACCTCGACGTCGACTTTAAAAAAGCGACAATGTGGCAGGACGGGGACGGAAACGACATGACGAGCTACACCATGACCGACAACTCCATCCCCGCGAAATACTTCAACATTAAGCTGAACGTCGCAAGCTCGGAGAACGCGAACAACATCGTCATGCAGGACGAATACAACAACTTCCAGCCGTATCTCAACCCCGCCAGAGTGGCAAACCCGAAGGTCAGAGACACAATGGAAGGTCACCCCTGCGTGGTCTTCTTCACCAACACCAGCGACGAGACAATCACCGTCAGCGCGAGAACCCTCGCCCCCGGCGAAACGATGCTCTACGGCTGCGGCGACTGGAACAACTCCAAGAAGAACCTCGAAGTATTCGGACAGCAGGACAATCCGAACCAATGCTGCATCGAAATCAGTAACAACACGAACAACCAGTGCCTCTTCAAGAGCGATGATCTCTCCACCGAGGCGTGGGACGGCGACAGCTCCTTTGAATTCAGATATCCAGACGGCGGCTCTGACGCTCTGAAAGCGGCGTTTCAGCGCGTTTTGTCGTGGGTGGTATCGACCGACAGGACAGCGGCAACCGACGCGAATCTGCCGGAAACAAAGACCTACGGCGGCGTAGCTTACACGAAGGACACGGCGGCATACCGTGGCGCAAAATTCGTCGCAGAGCTGGAGGACTACTTCATCAAGGACAGCCTCCTCTTCCATTACCTCTTCACCGAGAGACACGCGCTGGTCGATAACCGCGCGAAGAACTGCTTCATCAGCACCGACGACGGTATCCATTGGGACTTCACAAAGGACTACGATAACGACACCGCAGACGGAAACGACAACGAGGGCGGTCTGACGCTGACCTACGGTCTGGAAGACACCGACCAGATCGGCTCGAAGGATGTATTCAACGCCTCCAGCTCCGTCCTCTGGTGCAACATCAGAGACCTCATGTATAACGACCTGCGCGAGATGTACATCAAGCTGGAATCCAAAGGCGCGTGGGACGCAGAGCGAATCCTCGCCAAGTACAAGGCGCACCAGTCGCCCCGTCCCGAAGCCCTCGTCATGGAGGATATGTATAAGAAGTACATCCAGCCCTTCACGAACAGCGGCGCAAATGCGTACCTCAAGATGCTGCTCGGTACGAAGGAAGACCAGCGGCGACAGTTTGAGATTTACCAAGAGAAGTACATCGCGTCGAAGTACAGAGGCTCAAAGGCAACGAGCGACACGATCACGTTCAGAGCCTACACCCCGTCAACATGGCAGGGCGTGGCACCGAGCAGCAAGATCACGATCACGCCATACGCCGATATGTACATCATCCTGCACTCCGGCTCTGGAATCGTCAGCCAGAGAGCGAAGCGGAATACCGCATACGAGCTGACCTGCCCGATTGATACGCTGAACGACACCGAAATCTACATCTACAGCGCATCGAACATCGTCAGCGTCGGAGACCTCGCGCCGCTTTATGTCGGCTACTTCAACGTCGCGGCCGCAAAGAAGCTCCGCTCCCTCAAGCTGGGTGACGGCACGACCGGCTACAGCAACACGAACGCCGAAGTAATCACGGTCGGTAACAACACGCTTCTGGAAAGCCTCGACATTCGGAACTGCCCGAACATCGTGCAGGGTCTCGACCTTACCGGATGCGGTGCGCTTCAGACGCTCGAAGCCGTAGGCTCCGGCATCACCGGCGTATCATTCGCGCGAGGCGGCAAAATCAAAAAGGCGCACGTTCCGGCAATCAGCAGTTTGTCGGCAATCGCGCTGAAAGACCTCGAAGAACTCACGCTGACGGCTTACACAGCCCTCCGAACCCTCCGTATTGAGAACTGCCCGACGATCAACGAAAAAACCATCATCGAGACGGCGACAGGGCTGACGCGAATCCGCGTCCTCGGCGTGAACTGGACGCTGCAGAACACCGATCTGCTCGACCGACTGGTAGCCCTCAAAGGTCTGGACGAAAACGACCACAACCTCGAAACGTCGGTATTGACCGGCGCGGCTTATGTCCCCGTTATGAGGCAGGCGAAGCTGGCAGCATACCGCGCAGCGTGGACTGACCTCGACATCACGTATCAGACGCTGGTGCAGCAGTACCTCGTAACCTTCAAAAACTACGACGGAACGGTTCTCCATACCGAATACGTGGACAGAAACGAAGACGTAGAAGACCCGGTAACAGCCGGAACGATAGCCGCACCGACGCGCGAAAGCACGGTCAGCACGGTCTACACCTACGACGGCTGGGACGGCGACCTCACGGCAATCATCGCGCCGAGAACGCTCACCGCAAAGTACACCGAGACACCGAGGAAGTACACCGTCAAATGGTATTCTACCGTCGGCATTGTGATGGATACGCAGACCGTAGACTACGGCTCGGAAGCCATCTACGCCGGAGAAACGCCGGAGAGAACAGACGAAGAAGCACAGGCTATCTACTACCTGTTCAAAGGCTGGGATAAGAATACGGGCTACATCAAGGGAGACACCGAGGTGTGGGCAGTCTGGGAACGCGGCGAACTCCCGAACACAGGAACGCAGCTCAAGGACATGAATGCAGCGCAGATCAACGCGGTAATCAAGTCCGGCAATGCGGTGAACTACTTCTCGCTGAAAGACCGAGTGGCAATCACGCTCGGCTTTAACCCCGCTTATAGCAACGTCGAGTACACCGACATCTGCACCGAGCAGGTGCTGGACGGCGCAACCTGCATCGACACCGGCATCCAGCCGTTCGCAAACGGCATCGCGGATCCGTGGACGCTTGTCGTTGACCTCGAATTCAGCGAAAAAACCAGCGAGCAGACCGCTCTCTGCTGCCTGCAGGAAGACGGGTATATGGGCTTTAAGGTTAAGTACAACGGCGGACCCTCTATTCAGTGGTCGACCAACAGCTACAACAGCGGCGCGACGACCTACCGCGAGATTATGATCATCCGGCACAAAGCAGGCAGCCGCAACGTGGTGGTTTACAGCTCTAAGGCATACACCGATCAGATCGACACGCAGGAACTGACGAAGACCATCGACACGCAGACGAACGCGCACCTCTACATCGGCGCGACCGTCACCGACGGTGGACAGCAGGGCAACTTTGCATCCGGCGTCATTCACTCCTGCCGTTACTGGAAGGGCGACCTCGGAGACACAGACTGCCGCAAGATCGTGAGCTGGCCGCGCGAAACCTACATCTTCGAAGTCGGCAACTTCGGCGCATATTACCTCGCAAACAACAGTATCCAGAAGACCAGCGTGGACTTCATCTGTGCTTCCCTTTTGGAGCGGCTCAAGCAGATGAACACCACCAGCAGCAACGCCGGAGGCTTCTCCGCAATGCCGCTTTACACATGGATGCAGAACCGTCTCTACAAAGCATTCCCGCAGGAATGGCGACTGATGATGAAGAACTGCACCGTCAAGGGCAACCAGTACGTCGACGGCACAAACGGAAACGTGCAGGCGTTCACGGCGTACCTCTGGGTACCGTCCTACAATGAAATGCAGGGCAACAACGCCGAGCCGTGGCTTTATGAAGGCGAATGGGTGACCTTCTTCACGAACAACCAGACGCGAATCAAATTCCAGGGCTATGCGCTGCCGGAAGGCTACTCGATTTTCACATCGGGAACAGACCCGGCACAGAACGCCGCCAACACCATCAAGGAAGGCGACCTCTGGATCAACACCAGCGAAAGCTCGCGTGGATATGTCCGCCGGAACGGCGCGTGGTTCGCAGCTTACAACTTCTGGCTTCGCGGCGCGTCCGTCGCGTACGCGACGTACTTCTGCCTTGTCACCAACAACGGCTACGTCTACAACGGCGGCAACTACGCAGCCAACACGATTGGGGTCTGCCCGCGCTTCTCGATCTAAAAGGCGCAAGCCGCAATCCTTAATATCTGCCCCGCGTGAGTCGGGGCAGATAAACGGGAGAAAGGAGAAAAAATGTCGGTACTCAAAAACAAGCGAAAGACAGCGTTCTCCGAATTCGAGCGGCAGATGCTCCTGCTTTGCCGGTACACAAAAGACCGGCTGAACACAGTACCAGCCCGCTATAAAAAATTCGTGAACCCGAAAATCTACAACCCGACGAACAAAGCGTCAACCGCCGTGATACTCGCAAACGAGCAAAACCCCCGAACGGCGCAGGGACAAAATCGGCGGCTCGCAATGTTCAAAGCGGCAGTCCAGCAGCTCATAAGCCTGCAGAAGCCACTCATCGCAGTATGGAATCTTCTCGACATCGAGGAGGACAGCGCAAAGCGGTGGGCGGACATGGTCAACCGTGAATTTGCACTCATCTGGGGCGTTACGAAATGGGAGGAGGAAACAAAGCCAATGATCGTCGCACTTCCAAAGCGCAAAATCGGAAAACTGGAATTCTTGAAGACGATGGCAGAACTCCACCGCTTCACCTACACGAAGATCGGACATGCGCCGAATCACTGCAAGGACACGATCAGCGACCGCATCGCAGACTTTATCAACACCGCCCTCTGTGAAATCATTCTGGCAAACCACAAGATACCAGAGACGAAGGCAGAGGCAGCCGTGAGAGCGGCGCACATTCAGTCAGCAATCGACAGCCTCAACGGTCTGCAAAGACCGCTGCTGGCTCTCTGGGTAATTCAAGATTACAGCGAAAACGAGATGGACGAATGGGCGGGACTGATTGACAAGGAGCTGAAGCTGCTGGAAGGCTTGAAGGCAGCGGACGCGGAACGGTACAAAAATCTCAAGTGAAAGGAGAAAAACGGTGGCGTTCTAACAAAGGTTCGCAGCTTACAACTTCTGGCTTCGCGGCGCGTCCGTCACGAACGCGACGAACTTCTGCAATGTCAACAACAACGGCAACGTCAACAACAACGGCAACAACGCAGCCAACACGAATGGGGTCTGCCCGCGATTTTCATAATTCAAGTAACCACGTATGACAGGGTGAAAACATTCAAAATTATGAGAAGGAGAACGCAACCGTCCGAGAGAAACCCTCGGTAAATTCATAGCCGCCCTGCCAAAAGGGCGACACACCACGACGGTGTCCTGCTACGGTCGGGAGGATGCTTCTTGCATGGCAAAGCGGCGACCGCCCCGCCTTGTTTCATTCCCGATCCGTTTACTCGGCAGTACGGCGACCAACCAAAAGCCGGAGGCAACTCCGACCGGCGGCGACAATAACCAGCCGAGACAGGTGCAGTCGAGACTTCATCATTATGACCAATCAAGAAAGAATCCAAGCAAGGATCGCTCGAAGTAAAGCCCGCAAGGCGGAAAAGCGAAAGCCACTGATCGCCGAATGCGGAGATTTTCGGAGCGTTATCACAAACCAAAACCTCCTGCGTTCCCTTCAGAAGCGCAGGAAAGAGACAGAGTGGAAAGGAAGCGTTCAGTCCTACATAGCACACGCCATCGTAAAGAACAAGCGAGCGAAGGATGCGCTGCTCGAAGGCAGAATGAACGTCAACCAATCCATAAAGCACCTCGTTATTCATGAGCGCGGCAAGCGACGGGACTGCCACGCAATCATGATTGACAGCCGAGTGATACAAGGCGCGGTCTGCGACAGCAGCATCACACCGCTCACACAGCCGTCCCTCATATACGATAATCCCGCCAGCACCAAAGGCAAGGGCGTAGAATTCGCACGGCGCAGAATGAACCACCACCTGCGGCGGCAGATTGCCGAAAGCGGCCCCGACTTCTATGTTTTAGTTTACGACTTCTCCGGCTACTTCGACAGCATCCGGCACAGCCTCTGCAGAGAGAAACTCCGCAAGGCAGGACAGGACGAAATGCTCGAACGCTTGACGATGTACTTCATCAAAATGTACCAAGCGCAGGACATCTCGCTCATCACGGACGCAGAGGAGCGCAGCCGAAGATATGAGGAACTGAAGCACGACAAAGCCACCGGCGCGACGCTCGGCAGTCAAATATCACAGGACATGGCTCTGGTCGTCCCGAACGACCTCGACCACGCAATCAAGGACATCTACCGAACGAAGCACTATCAGCGGTATATGGACGACGGCAACGCAACCGGCACGAAGGAGCAGCTCCGGCAGCTTTATACGGTTATCGCCGACATCTGCGACCGCCTCGGATTGAAGCTGAACAAAAAGAAGACCCACATCGTCAGAGCGCGGCGTGGCTTCACCTTCCTCAAGGTACGCTACACCGTGACCGAGACCGGCAGGATCATCAGACAAATAGCCAAGTCCAGCATCGTCCGAATGCGCCGAAAGCTGAAGAAATTCCGCAAGAAGGTAGATGAAGGGCTAATGAGCCTTCAAGACGTTTTCGTCTCGTTCATGTCATGGTACGGAACGGTGGCGAAAATCGCCAAGACCTACCGCCAGCGCAAGCGAATGCTCAACCTTTACAACAGGCTATTTCACCAATATAAGACAGGAGGAATGATCGCATGAACTACTACAAGGTAGTCGCCAACGGCAACGTAATCGACGCAAACTTCATCTTTTTGAAGTGGCAGGAGAAACACGGAATCCTCATCGGGTGCGATGCCGCCGAGGCACAATTCATCCAGTCGTCAGACCAAGCAAAGGTCTGGCGCACACCGTGGCTACACCCTGCGCCGGAAGCCGCAGGAACATACGAAACGGTGGAAGCAATCGAGATCACGGAGGAAGAATACACCGCGATCAGACAGCAGCTCGACGACGGAGAGACCGTCACCGAGCCAGAGCCGGAACCCGTGCAGCCGACCGACCCCGACGACGGGGACGACACCGGCGAGACCGGCGAAACCGTAATGTCAACCGCAGAAATGCGGAGGATCATCACGGAGCAGGCTAATACCCTGCAGGAACAAGCAGAACGCCTCGAATTTCTCGAGGGCTGCTTGCTGGAAATGTCGGAGGTCGTCTACGATGCTTAGACGGTTAATATTCCGAATTTTATACGGAAAGGAGGCGCAAACAATGATGGCTATGTTATGGGCGCAGAAAATCATCCTCGGCAAGAAAACCTTCGCGCAGGTGCCGAAGCTGCTCAAAGACCAGGTTCGAGAAATTCTCGAAGAAAGCGGTCTGAGTGAACTGGCAGCAGAGTAACCAAAACGGAAGGAGCGCAAGAGGCATGAACACACTCGAACTCATCGACCGCCTCTGCGCGGTCACGGCAGCCCAAGCGGACATAATCCGCGAGCAGGCGTTCTTCATCGAGAACTGCAAAACCATCGACGAAGAAGCCAAACGACATTATGCAGACATGCGTGGAACCGTTGACGCGGAGCTTGATCTTCTGGAGATCAGGCTCCGTCCTATCCACAATACCGCCTGCAGAAAGGAGGACGGTAATGGAAGTGACGATCATAGCCGCGCTGATTAGCGCAGCATCCGCAATTGCGGTCTGCATCATCAACAACAACGCGAACCACAAGAAACTGCTCACCGAACTGGAAAAACGGGACGCATTGCAGGCGTACCGCATCGAGCAGCTCGAAAAGAAGGTTGACAAGCACAACCACCTCGTCGAGCGTACCTACCATCTCGAAGAAGCAGTCACGCTGGCGAAAGAGCAGATCAAAGTCGCCAACCATCGAATCGAAGACCTCGAAAAGAAGGAGGTGACGTGACTATGAAAAAAGAGCCAAAGCACATCCGAACGATGGATATCATCCTCGTCGTCGTGGCGACTGCCCTTCTGGTTTTCACCATTACGATGATCCAGCTCTTCAAAGAGACAGGAATGATACCCGACACGCTGGTAACTTGCGTATTTGCCGCCCTCGGCGGAGAATGCGGTGCGATGGCATGGATCAAGACGGCGAAGGAGCGCAACAAGGAGAGAAAGTGGGAGGCCGAAGACCGAACACACGCCGAGGAGCGCGAGGACGCATTGACGGAACAGCAAAACCGACAGGAGGTACAAAATGCTGAAAGGAACAACGAACGAGGAGAGGATATGGAACTTCCTCACTTGTAAAGGTCTGAACAGCTTCGCCGTCGCGGGGCTTATGGGTAACCTTTACGCCGAAAGTGGTCTGCAGCCGAACAATCTGCAGAACAGCTACGAGAGATCGCTCGGCATGACCGATGCCGAGTACACTGCCGCCGTTGACAACGGCAGCTACAGCAATTTCATCAAGGACAGCGCAGGCTACGGTCTGGCGCAATGGACATACTGGTCGCGCAAGCAAAGCCTTCTGAACTACGTCAAGAAGGCAGGCAAGAGCATCGGAGACCTCGAAGCACAGCTCTGCTTTTTATGGCAGGAGCTGCAGGGATACTCCGCGCTGATGAAGACCCTCCGCAACGCCAAAAGCGTCCGCGAGGCTTCGACAGCCGTACTCCTGCAGTATGAGCGACCGGCGAATCAAGGTGAATCCGTCCAAGCCGCCCGCGCTTCCTACGGGCAGAAGTACTATGACAAGTACGCCACAACAAAAAAGGAGGAAACCTCTATGTCAACCAAAATCACCACTGGCGCACAGCTCGCCGAAAAGGCGATCAACGTCGCCAAGAATTACAAGACCCTCTACGTCATGGGCTGCTTCGGCGCACCCATGAACGCCGCAAACAAGGTCAGATACACCAAAAACCACTCCTACAACAAGGACGCAACCCGCACGAAGATGATCAACGCCGCCAGCGCGGACACCTTCGGATTTGACTGCGTCTGCCTCATCAAAGGACTGCTCTGGGGCTGGTGCGGCGACACTTCCAAGACCTACGGCGGCGCAGGCTACGCAATCAACGGAGTGCCGGACATCGGCGCGGACACGATGATCACCAAGTGCAAAGACATCAGCACCGACTTCTCGCGCATTGAGGTCGGCGAGGTCGTCTGGATGCAGGGACACATCGGCATCTACGTCGGCGGCGGGCTTGCCGTTGAATGCACACCGAAGTGGGCAAATAAAGTCCAGATTACCGCCTGCAACTGCTCCAAGAGCGGCTACAATACGCGCAACTGGACGAAGCACGGCAAGCTGCCGTACATCTCCTACACCGGCAAATACGAGAGCGTGAACGGCGGCACGACCACCGTGAAGCCCTCCGAACCTTCACAGCCGACCAACACCGCCGGCAACTTCAAAGTCGGCGACATCGTCGAGTTTACCGGCACGAAGCACTATGCCAATGCCAACGCCGCCATCGGACCCGCCTGCAAACCGGGCAAGGCGAAGGTGACTGCTACATACAAGGGCAAGCACCCGTACCACCTCGTCGCGGTCAGCGGCGGCTCTACGGTTTACGGCTGGGTGGATGCAGCGGACATCAAGACCGAGACTGCCAGCACACCGGCGCAGCCGAAGCCGTCCACCAGCGGCACCTCCGAGACTGTCTATACGGTAGTCAGAGGCGACACGCTCTCCGGCATTGCCGCCAAATACGGCACGACCTATCAGAAGCTGGCGCAGTACAACGGAATCACGAACCCGAACATCATCAGCGTCGGGCAGAAAATCCGTATTCCCGGAACAGCCGCCCCGAAGAAGTCCGTCGACGAAATCGCCCGCGAGGTAATCGACGGAAAATGGGGTAATGGAGCAGACAGAAAGAACCGC
>ERZ1034925.59-NODE-59-length-63606-cov-46.026923_pt1 | contig 63606 bp, 74 predicted proteins | sample MGYA00520687_ERZ1034925 | MGnify/ENA primary metagenome ERZ1034925 (study PRJEB33766, sample SAMN09781758) | gut metagenome | biome: gut microbiome | host: Homo sapiens | place: Madagascar | study: EMG produced TPA metagenomics assembly of the PRJNA485056 data set... | reverse complement strand
TTTCAGGGCAAGTTTGATGAATGTGATTGCTCTAATTATCAATTATTTAAGTGTCCCTCTTGGGGTGGTTTTTACAAATCAGTATGTGGACTAAAACATTGATTATTAACTATTTATAGGGGTGAAAGAATAATTCAGGTACAACAAAAAATAGTTTATACACCTCTCTTTTTTACAAAAAAATACAAAAGAAAACACTGCAAACTGATAGAACTATACTCTTTTAAACAAAATAAATGCATATAATAATTATTCTTGAAATAACTTGCAAAATACAAATATATGCATTAATTTTGCAATCAAAACAATACGTATATATACATGAGAACAAAAATCGACATCCGTCGCGCCATAACAGAACGCGGTTACACCATTACGTCTTTCTGTCAGAAGTTCGACCTAAAGACACAGAACATCATTCAGAATTACATCAAAGGCAATCCTACAATAAAACGTTTGGAAGACCTTTGCGAAAAACTGGATTGCGACATCACTGATTTGTTCTATCCAATAGGCGATTCGGACGATGATAAGGAAAACGTTCTTTTCTCCAACAAAGAAAACGAGGAGAAAAAAGAAAATACACAAGGGGACGCACAGACTACAGTCAACACCACTGCCTTCTGCCCTCATTGTGGCGCAAAGGTTCGTGTCGGTGTGGTGCTCCTGCCCGAAGAATAAAATCCCACGGCAAGCCTCGTGTGCCTACAGTGGGGAATGATTGCATCAGTGGAGTGGGGGCTATGCGTTAACTTCGCCACCGGTTGAACCACCGCTGCCCTGCGCGGTGCCGCCGCCGGGCTTCACGCCACCCGTGATTTCGTTGCCGGCAAGGACAACCTATGTGATTGTTGTATAAGTTTAGTTGTTTGCAGCTCAGCACTAACAGGTAAATAAAACGAGAATGAAATTAAAAACATTGAAGATATGATTACAGAATTTGAAAAAGGACAATGGGCGGTTATTCAGAATGTTATAGTCTCCATGGAAGAAGACCAGATTGCCATGGAACTTTGTAGGGAAGCCGGGTTTGGCAATAAGAAGATTCTTGAGCTGGAAACGGATTCCGGTACATTCATGGAAGAAATCAAGTCTTTTCTGGAAAGAGAAGGACATTTATTGGAAGACTGAACCATGACGGTATTTGTTGCTAAAACGGAATGTGTGGTAATCATGCAAAATACCAATCTACAAAAAGCATTAACGTATTAATAAAAAAAACATCAATATTATGAAGAAAACTTTTAGAATGATGCTACTGTTGGCGATGATGATGGCAGCATGTGTGAGTATGGGCAGTTGCAGTAGCGACGACGACGACGGCACGTTCAGTGAGAAGCGTGTGGAAAAATACGTCACGGGGTATAAGTGGTATCTGGACAACAACAAGCACAACGAGTACCGCTTCTACCGCAACCGACTGGTGACAAAAACAGGTGAGACCAAGGTGACATCAGGTATGCTCACTTGGCCAGAATCAAACTTCTTCGGTACGTGGTCGGTGGTTGATGGCAAACTCATTACCACATTCACGTCGGGCGCATACAAGGGCTTCGACTGGAACTCAATCCTGTACGGATCGCTCACGATAACTGAGTTACGGTCGAATTTCAAGGCAATCGAGGCTACAGCTCCAAACGGCGACTCGCATGAGTTGAGTAGCTACGGCATATACAACGACTTCGTTGACTATACCGACGCTTCCGACCACGACGGCGCTCTCGTAGGAACATGGTGGGCAACGGGCTACGCGACGGACGGAACAGCCGCTAAATTCACGATGACGGTAGGGAAAAAGGGTAAAGTTAGATTTACTGCTCCCAAAATAAACATAGACAACACCACGACTTGCACAACCAAGAACGGACACGTCGCTTTCGACTTATTCCTCACGCAGGGAACCGGCTCACGCTCGTATATCTACGTAAGAAAAAAGGATGAAATAGTATTCTACAACGAGGATAACGCGCAGTCGGCATGGGTATGGCAGAAAGAAGAATAAACATTCGTAAAATTTGCTTCAGTAGATGAAATGAATAAAACATCGAATGAAACTAATGATACTAATAATTCGTAAAACTCGCATAATCCGATGTAGAAACAAAAAAATTATTGTACCTTTGCAAAAGTATTTTAATAGAATTTCATATTCTATAAAGTATTTAAAATGTTATTGCCGCTCTTGGTCCGCGAGGATGAAGGGCGGCTTTTTTAGTAGAGGTAGTATATCATTTCTTGCAGAACCAATCCGCTTCCCACTCTCTCCTCCTTACAAGCCCGGGCAGCTTCCTCCCTCCGCCGTTCACCCACTTCATGAACTCCGCTCTAATCTCCCTCTCAGGAGCATGAGCCATAATCTTCTTCCTCAATGTGGACTTCGAGAATGCCCCCATGCCGAGGTTGAAGCAGAAGTCCACGCAGGCATCAAACTTATACTGCGTGTCTATCCCTTCCGTGTTGCTCAGATACCGCTCAATGGGAGCTATATCCTGTCGCAGCCATTCCTCCGCAGCTGTCCTCGTACAGGTTGTGGTAGGCTTCACTCCCTTGGTATGTCCGTGGCCACAAGTCCACACACCGGCAGGGCATCTGTAAGCCTTACTCTTGTACCCCTCAAACTCTTTTATCTTCTCTATCAAACTATTACTTGCCTTCATATCCTTTTCTTTTAAAAAATTAAACACAAAAAAGCGGCACTCCAGCTTGTGGAATACCGCCTATATCATAACCCCATCGATTCGATGGAATTGAACAAACAAAAGGAGCAATGCTAAGCACCGCTCCCCAAATCTCCAATTTGTGTAAAAGTTATAATTATTCTGGAGGATTTTTCTTGTTACGTTTCAATTTCTTTATGTCTTCATCAAGCTCTTTCAAACTCTCTATCTTTCTTTGCTGCTTCAATTTCTCCTTATATTCCTTGTATACAAGTTGAACCTTCTTTTTAGCCATTTCCTTACTGATTTTTCCTTTGGTTTCAAGGATATTCTTCCTGTTCATCGTAAGAATAACATTCAGATTCTTCTCCCAGTCTGCCATCATCATAGGAATATGATTGTAAGCCTGAGCTTCGGCAAAAGAAAGGTATTGGTCAACTATGTATTTTAGGTTCTCAATTTCCTCTTTATTCAGATAGTTTTTGCCTATACCAACATCAGAAGCTTTAACTATGCCTTCATTCTCCGTAGATGTAAGACCCATCATCGGCAGTTCTGCATTTGCACGATAATATACGAGTTCAGCAGCCGTATGACCACTTACTGCCCAAATTAATTTATTCTGAATAGCAGCAAAGAACTCTATGGTTTTCCTATCGTCTTTGTCATAGTCCGCACTAAGTTTATAGATGTCTTTTATTTGCTGATAAAACACTCTTTCTGATATACGTATCTGTCTAATGCGACTAAGCAATTCCTTAAAGTAAGTCAAGGACTGCCCCTTTGTGAAACGCTTGTCATCAAGTACATAACCTTTCACAAGATACTCATTCAAAGTCTTTCTTGCCCAAATTCTGAACTGGGTAGCACGCTTACTATTTACACGAAAACCAACAGACACTATAGCATCAAGATTATAAAACTTAACCATATAGGATTTACCATCAGAAGCAGTTTGTGCATTTTTTGCACATACTGAATTTTCATCTAACTCTCCAGTCTCAAAGATATTTTTTAAATGTTTAGAAATGACACTTCTATCAACTCCAAATAACTGAGCCATAGCACTAATACTAAGCCAGATTGTTTCATTCACAGCATCAATCTGCACATTTACTTCGCCATCTTCACTATTGAAAATAACGATTTCACCAATGTTATTATTTTCTTCCATTCTATTATAACTTTTACATTGCAAAGATACATATTTATATTGATATGGCAAATATCTAAGCGGTATTCCAACAAGTCAAAGAACGCATTTCATCATCAAACCCTCCGCACCCGAACCTTCCCTCCCTTGGGGAGGGTCAGGGTGGGTATCTACTCCATCGCATCCTCCACCGCCTCGCCAAGATCCTTATCCTTCCGCTTGATAAGCGCAATGATAAACCGCTTCACGCTGAACTTGTTTTTGATGCCATGCAGCGCACACACATGACCCACTATCGAGTCCACCTCCCAGATACAGCCGAAGCCCAGACCCACCGCTGCCGTCGTCGTGTGGTTAGTCCAGCCTAAAGGCTCAAAGATTGCCAAACCGAGAAGCGCACCAACAAGAAGATACGTCAAATAATCCACTGCTTTATTGCAGGTTCTGCGCCCTGCCCTCGAAAAGCGGAAATGCTCATGCTTCTTGATGCTCTCCGATACACCGAACCAAAAGTCCGCCACTATCAGTACCACTATCAGCACCAACATCCATCTCAGATCGAAGAGAGCCGAAAGCGCCTCTCCTCCCATCGTCCCTATAACGACGGCCTTCCCCGTCCCCGTAGTCAAGTTATTAACCATCCTTTCAATCTTTTTTTTACATTATGTCCTTATATTCCTCCACAGCGTCGAAGCAAGGACAGCTCTTCAGCCACTTATTCGGCGTGTCCTCACCCCAGATACTACGGTGTCCCATTATCCTTGCGTCAGGGTATTTCTGACGAAGTATGCCGAGAAGTTTGCGCAGGGAGGCTTTCTGCTCGGGTGTGCGGTTGTCCACTGCCACTATCTTCTTGCCTTGACGGCTTATGCCGCCCACGTAAGCCACGTTGATAGCAGTGGAGTTATAGCCTTTCACTCCGTTGCTCACCTTCTCCACGGCGAGCATCTGGTGTATGCCTCCGTCCGCTGTCACTACATAATGGTAGCCCGGCAGCTTCCATCCCTTTGCCTTGAACTCCGCCCACAGGTCTTTCACTCCCCAGGTCTGCGGATTTGCCGTACAATGCACGAATATTCTTTCAATCTTTCTCATATCTTATGATTTCTCAATTATTCCGCAAGTTGTCCTCTACCAATCCACGACCACTGTCCTGCTTCCAAGATTCGACGGCAGCCATAGTTCCCATGGTGCATTATAAAGGTTTGGGTCATAATTATATGAACCATAATAACGAGGCTTAGCTGTTGTACCAGCAGTATATGTCTGTGTTTCTGAATCTTTATAAGGTATCAATATCCACTTTGTATTGTCACCTACTGTTTCACCTTTATATATATCTATCACCACTCCATTGAGGATATTGAAAGGAGTAGCTGTTGCCCAAAGTGAAGGTGATATTTTCCAATAACTTCTTAAAGGTGACAATTCATTTGTATTAACAGCAGTCAGTACATCATCAACAGTTATTTGAACAAATTTATTATTCCAATAACCATAATGATTAGTATTCATATTATAAAGTAAAGTTCCTGGTTTTTTAGCAGCATTAGGAACAGAAGCAGATTTATATGAAATTATATCTTTACCTTGCAATGCAGAAGCAATGATATATCTATCCCTCTCTTTAATGTCTGTCTTTATTCTCGAGAATATCTTTGATAGTATATTCTTTGTTATCTTTAACATTTCATCCATAATCATCCTTATTTTATTTAAAAAAACAAGGCATAAAGTAACAATAAGCCACTCTATGCCTTGTTATTATTTAATTAGGCTGTTGCACCATTCCACAAAGCATCAATATCATCATCAGATAATGTTTGAATTTCTGATTTAGCAAGATATGTATTAGACACATCATTCTTTGTTGCATAAGTACTTGATACCTCTGATTTAGAGGCATAAGTACTAGAAGCATTAGCAGCTAGATTATTTAGCTTAACCTTGTCTGCACTTGAAAGCAAACCATTTACAGTTGTAGTAGCAACATCTTTTGATGCTTTACCATCAAGAGCTGTTTCAACAGTTGTAGAAAATTCATCAAGTGCTGTTTTAATTACTCTATTTTCTACAGGATTGGTAGAACTAGTACTAAAAGTGGTATCTACAACAGTCTTATTAGCCCCTTCTGCAATGCCAGCAAGTTTATTTTTTTCCGCTGTTGTATAGTCATTAGTAGAAAGACCTTTACCAGTTACTTTGTCAACTTTATTTGCAAGATTGTTACTAAGGACTTTAATATCCTCAGCATTCTTATCAGCTTCTGTTTTAGCTGCTTCTGCTGTTTCTACAGCTGCTGAAGCCTTCTCTTCAACAGAATTAAGTGCAGTCTGAAAATCTGCATTAGTAACACCAAATTCAAGCTTTCTCCACTTACCTGTATTAGTATCAACACTATTACCGCTTGTATATTGATAAAGAGTTCCACCTACATTAGTAATAAAATGGTCAGGAAAACTTGAATAATTACCCCAATTTCCTCCACAAGCTGTTTTAAGAGCTGCAAGGTCAGCATAATAATCTCTAGCAAAGTTAAACTGTGGTGACTTTAAGTCGAAGTTCTGATTTATAATAAAACTCATATCTATTTTCTATTTTAATCTGTTAAACATGTTAAGCAAAAGTATAAGTACCATTAGCTGTAGCAGCAGTATTCTGGATATAAACAAAGTAAGTAGTACCGTTTACACCTTCAACAATAGTCTTAGTATAACCACTGAAACCTTGGAAACCATTACCATCCTTAATAGATGTAAGGTTATCAAAGTAAGAAGGATAAGCATATACAAGTTTCTGATTGTTCTGCGTGATAGTTACACTTCTGTTTTTACTACCAAGTACAGCCTTATTACCAAGACCTCCAACACCATTAGTTCCAATAATTTCAGCAGGAGTTAGTGATGTCTTACTAGCATCTACAACACCACAATAACTAGCATGAACAGATTTTACAGTACAAGTTCTAGTCTTCTCATCTGAACTACCATCAGCTTTTGCTCTAAGAGTAAATGTAAAAGTCTTCTCAGCTGACTTATCTCCAGTGACTGCCTTTGTTGTATACTTTCTAATATCGTTTACTACAGTGACATTTCCTGTAATATCTCCACTACCATCAGGTCTCGAATTAAGAACCTGTGAAGACACAGAATGAAAATCCTTATTACTATAATCCCAAGTAAGGTTGATAGTTGCAGCAACACCTGCTTCAATTACATTAGGAGAAGCACCAAACGAAGCAATATCAAATGGATAACGATTAGCAAGTTTATTAAGAATGCTCTTGTCAGCAGCACTCATAGCTCCAGCAATAGTAGTTGTAGCAGCAGGGATATTTACAGGAGTGTTAGCACCATTCTTATTTACATTAAGCGTTATCTTAGAAGCATCATTAGCTCCTGCTGTAACTCCATTGACAGTATCAACCTTCTTACTATAAGGAGTCAAGTCTATCTCTGCCTTCCACTCACCGAGCTTCTCCCATGAGTCTTTGTTGTCCTTGTTTATCTTCACATACTCGGCGTATGTGTTGTTTGCCTCCGAACTGTTCTCCACAGGCACAAGATACATCTTGTTCGATTTCGCCGTAGCAAGATCCGGCAGGGAGGTGACAATCTCCACGATGTTGCCGTCGATACCGATATCACTCAGCGTGAGGTTGCCAGAGCCGATGATGCTCTTGCCGTTGATGGTCTTCACGTTCGGGTTGTTCTTGGCATCCGTGGCTGCACCCTGTGCCGTTGCCGCAGCCTGCTTCGCTGTGTTTGCCGCAGACTGTGCCGTACTGATCTTGGTTTCAAGACCCGACTTGGTGTCTGTCACAAGCTTCTTTACATTCGTACCGAATCTCTTCAGGTTATCGGCGGTGATAAACTTCATTTTTTCTTTTTCCATGATTTAAAAATTTTAAAAGTGAATAATTAATTGTTTATTTGAATTTAGTTTTCTTTTCATGCTTCATCCCACAGGGTGTCAACGGCATTGCTGTCAAGTTCTCCGAGCTCCTCGCTCTTCACGCAGGCACCGACACCCTCAGACAACTCTGTCTTGGTGGCGTACTTGGCATCTGCATCCGCAGTCTTCTGGTATTCACTGAGGTCTGCCTGTCCTACAAGCCCGAGCGTCTTCTTCACTCCATCCCTGCCAGTAACTTCAAACACATTGGCATCAGTGATAGTGGCATCCACCTTCTCCGCCCCTGCTGTAGCAGTATTGGCGTTCGTCACAGCGGTGTCCACCTCCTCCACCTTGGCAGAGAAATCCTCCTCTCTCTTAGTTTCTGCGTCAGCCCTCTTTGCTTCTGCGTCGGCACGCTTTGTCTCGTCAATCTTGCGCTGTGCTTCGTCTGCATCCCTTGTCTGCTCGGCAGCTACACGGCTCTCCTCCGCCTTCTGTCGGGCTTCCTCGTTCTTCTTCCTATCCTCCTCTGCCGCAGATACGGTGGCGACGAAATCGGATGCAGGCTGACGAAGGAACTCATAATAATCTTCTATGCTTCCTGTATGTCCGTCGGCAAGCCACAGCTCGTAGGCGCTCATTCCTGGCAGTCCCACAAGGATATTGCTTTGCAAGCTCACCATGAAGTCCTCGAAGTCCACGTCATCGTCGCTCTCTTCGCAGGTGTGCGCCACAAGGGTAAAGGCTTGGTCGGCGCAGATGGTCTTCTCTGCCGCTCCCTTTGTTGCGTCATTCAGCACAAGCGCCCTCGCCCCTGTGCTTCTCTGCATGGACGCAGGGTACACGAAGCTGATAACGCAACCAGAGACGCTGAAATTTGCTATCTCCTGCTTCTGATAGGCGGAGCGCACATATAGCTTCAGCGTCCTGCCCTCAAGACTCACGGCTTCCCCGTTTGTCTTCACTTCCCACGACACTCGTATGTCGTTACCGATCCTTATTTTCCGCATCGTCTTTATATGTTTTTAATTCCTAATTCTTAATTCTTCATTCTTAATTCTTAATTCGTGTTCAACCCCTGTCCGTAGTTCACCAGCCAGTAGATGTTCTCCCATCCGTAGATGTTCACCTCACACACACACGTCATGCACACAAACCTATGCTCTCCGCCTTTCAGTGTAATCAACAGATCATCCCTCCTGCGTCCGTAGTATCTTTGGTTCGGCTTCACTCCGCCATCGTCATCATTGACAAGAGGCTTGTCGAGGGCGTTGCTCATATCCCCTACGTTGGTGTCAGGTGTAACCAAACCCACCGAGGGAGCTTTCAGGGCGGTCGTCGCAGACTTCGCACTGGCATAGTTCATCGGTCTGAACTCGTCAACGAAATAGCAGCTCTTGCCCTCTATCTGTATATCCTCCGAAGAGTCGTTGTATATCATCACCGTATTGCCCACCATTGCCCTTACGGAGCGCAGCAGGTTCATATCCATACGGTCGTTCTCGTCATACACATCACCGCTCACATAATAGCTGGAGCCGTCCTGATAGACGTAGGCGGATGGCATGTGGATTCTCACAGGCACCTTTCCGTCCGTGTTCTTCCCTGTCGGCGCAGTGAAGTAGTAGATGCCGTACATGTTGTTGAATTTAGGCACGGTGTACCAACATATCTTCAAGGCATCCGTATAGCTGTCAAACAGCGTGTTGAAAGCCGTCAGTCCGTTCACCTCCACGCCTTGTTTGTTTATCATGCCGCCGATGGCAATATGGTTCATCGTCACCCATCCGTCTGCATCCACGGCAAAGGTCTCTTCGTTTCTCCTGTTCTTTATCTGGAAGTCGTCGGCAATCACATTCACCTTCCTTTCCGTGATGTATATTCCCGTAGCCTTCAGTTCCTCCACGGTCACGTTCTGGTCGGTGAAGTCCGTCAGTCTGCCGAACGGCTCCAGCTTCACGCCGCAGATGTTGACAGAACCGCCCTTCGCAAGGCGCACAGGGATGACATTCGCTACGCCGCCCGTCTTTATGCTGAACGTTACGCTGTATCTCGTCCAGGCCCTTGTCAATGCCCTCTGCGGTTCTATACTGCCGTCTTTCAGCAATCCGTAAGCGCCGTCGTCCCTTATTGCGTAAGAACACACATCCACGCTGCCATTGAACAGGTATGTCTGAAACTTACCCTTGCCCTTCGCCCAGAACGACAGGGTGTAGGTCTCGCCCGATGTAAGCTGTATGCCGTCCAAGCGGATGATGTCAAGCCCAGCCGTGTCGCTTTGGTTCGCTCCGCCTGCTATATCCATCCTGTGACCCTCTATCTCTGCCTCGTTCGGTCTTAGGATGCAGTTCTTGCCGAATGTCCATCCTCCGAGCCGCGGCAGCAGGTTGCCATATATTGCAGGGTCTTTCTTGCCCAAGCTCCATGCCGTGCCGTTGGCTTGCATATTCGGTATCTCTTCTATTTGAGAACATGTGGCGTAGAACATATATTCTCCGTTCGTCTCGTTTATCTCCACGTCGGGGAAGATGGCGAAGCTGTATTCTCCTGTTGACGGGACGTCGTTGAACTTCACTGTGGCATACCCTGTATCGTTGTCCGCCCCTATCTCGGCATATGTGTCGTATGTCCACGTGCCGCTTGTGTTCTCCGTCCATATATGCGCACGCATCTTATGGGTGTTCGCAACCTGCTTTGACAAGCCGTTGCTGCCCGTGACTGTCATAAATGGGTCTATGCGTCCCCACAAGGTCAGGGCGTAGCTCTTGCCCTTTTCGAGCATCACCTTCCTGTTACACACACCGAATCTTCTGCTGCCTATCTGGAAATATGAGTTCGGCAGGAGGTTTCTGTCTTTCTCCGCCGTCTGCTCCACTTTCAGGCTGATGGCGTCGGCATACTGCTTTATCTCTGAGCGCACTGTGCTTATCTCGTTTTCTCTCTTCGACACCTCGGTGGCCAGTCCTTCCACTGTCTGTTTCAGCACAGAACCTAACTCTCCTTCCACGACTTTGGAATAGAATTTGCCCGTCAGCTTGTTGCCCTTCGGAGACAGCACAATCACATCCTTGTCTTGGAGGGTGAAGTCGTCAATTCCGCTGTATTGCACGAAGGAGGGTGCCTCCTCGCCTACCGTACTGATGACGATGGCGTTCTGCCTCTCCGTCAGTGTGCTGTTGCCGAGACATACTATCGTGTCTCCTGCCGCAGGGATGTCCGTGCCGCCTATGTCGTATTTGGTGGCGGACAGGGAGACTCTGCCGAACTTCTTGCCGTCATACAGCACATTGCCGTCATCGTCCGTTATCTGCACGTTTTCCTTCGACACGCTCACTACCTCCCTCCAGTAGTATTTGTTTGCCACATTCTCGTAAACACCAGTCTTGATGTTGAAGCTCTGGCATTTGGCGAGGTCGCCCGCCTTCCACAGGTTTTCCGTCGCCGTTTCTCCATCGTCCGCGAGGAAGAAGCAGTTCCAGCCAAGCAGTTCTCCTTTCTGGTTTCTCACCTCCTTCACGTGCATCAGCGTACTGCCTGCCGGAGAGAAGATGTAGTTTCCGCCCGAATACGACAGCTTCCTTATCTCCAGTTCATGGAATATGGCCTTTCCCCACACTTCAAGGTCTGTCAGCGAGAGCTTGTATTTTCCGTCCGTCCTCGTCATCAGTCCGAACCCTGCCTGTGCCGCCGTGTCATAGTCCGCCGACCGCAGCGTCTTCAATATCGCATCTCCCAACTCCGACACCGAGAATCCCTTTCCCTGCAAGCTCCGCAGGAAAGCATCTCCGAACTCATTGATGGAATACTCCGAGTTGACCAACACTCCCTTCAGAAAGTCTATCACACCAGAAGCCTCGTCATCCTTGAGCCTTGACAATGACTTTTCTGACATGAAAGAAGGAGTGACGATCTTATCCTCTGCATTTACATCCGTTTTGGAATCGACGATACCCGTCAGCTTTCCATCCTGCCCCTGAAAAGACAACTCACCTCCGGACCAGATTATCAGAGACTTGACATAAAGTTCACGGAATTTCTGACCGGCCTTCATCGTGATGTCTTTAAGGAAGGTCACGACACCATCAACCGACGCATATTTATACCACTCTGTTTCTTCAGCAATGGCCGCAGTAGCTTCATCAGAAGAAAGATAACCGGTAACGATACGTGGATCCCAATCACGTAACAACGTGCCGTTATCACCGGAAGAAGTCAGTTTGCCTTGCAGGAAGATATAATAGTATTTCTCGTCGCCTATCTGTTCTTCTGCCTCATTCTTGCCGTAGATGTCAATCAATTCAGAAGGGAACACAATCCATGCTGAAGCTGCCGAGTCCAAATTGCGCGGTATGGCGGCATAGACATACTTCTCCGAATGGCTGTTGAACACCGTAGGAGATGCCTGCAACGGCCAGCGGCGGTAATTATGTCCGGCATCATAGCCGATAATATCCTTGACATATACAAGAATCTGAGCGCCGCTAACGCACGATGCCTGTATATAGTCAGGATTGCCCAAGGCATTCCGTTCGATATGAAGCGCCGACGGAGAAATCCAGTAGTCTTTGGTTGTCGCTTGTGTCATATATAAATTCTGTTTTTTTCTACTGCGAATTTAGCATAAGATTATCATTTCATACGGACATGCCCAAACAAAAACGACTCCAGGAAGACGAACCTCCTGAAGTCGGAAACAAAAATAAAAACAAAATAAAAAGAACTTGATAATCCTTATATTATAGTACTGCCGGAGAAATCGAGCTTTGCCGAAAACGAGACGCTATACATATCATCCTTTGTATTGTCAGAAAGGGTTATCTCATCGTCTACGGACAGGGTGCAGGGCAGGAACTTGCCATTGACCTTAATCCAGGCATGTTCTGCCATAAGGAACTCTTGCAGATACCATGCAAGCCATTTCTTGGTCAAAGGGTCTGTCATAAACAGCCATTCCTCGTTGTTTCCCGTTTTCTTCACCACAGAACGGGAAAAAATGTGCAAGGTCTCCTTTTGCGTCGCGATGTAAGACGTAGCCTTGATACCGAGCTTATTGCTATAAGCCTTCGGCACGCTTATGCTCTCAAGCATACCGAACGAATTGATGAAACGGAACTCCGCCCGCTGTGCGGCTTGCGCAGAAGGCAGGGCATAGATGCTTAGGTCGCCGACAGTCTGCAGACCTTCCTGCGTAATCGTCTCGGCTTTTGACTCAGGAGCATTCCACGTCTCTGTACTGATGATGCCTACGGCAGGATCATAAGCTACGGCATAAACCATTTCTTCACCCACACATGCAAGATGGGGTTCCGTCGCAGGTTTGCGGGTCATCCGTCCGACTTTCATTTCTTCTCCGCCTATCAAACGTTCGTAGTCGGAAAAACCACCGAAGATGGTCTGCTTCACATTATCGCCAGTCAGATATGATACAGGAGCCGACTGATGTACTTCCCCATCAGTCATATACTCGTCGTATGCCGTGACATTGAATTTCACGACAGGCATGATACCTGGCTCCGGAGAGTATTTGTACGAATCCCTGAACGAACGCAATGCCGAAGATATATCTATTGACACAGGATAGGCACCCTCCTTCAATACCGGTTCAGACATCTTGATGGTCTCATAGTCCCCACCGCTCATACCACACTTCACCTCAAAAACCATACGATGGAACGAAGGAGAAACAAGGACTTGGGGTTGAACAGCAAAAGTGATAGGATTGCCATTGAATACAGATCCGTCTACTAATTTCAAAAATTTTGCCATATTATTTATATATAATGTTCAATTCTACATTCGTATCAAATTACATCGTATAAACCTCCATCTCAACCTTGCCCAAACCGTCCTGCGCGGACACGTCAGCATTAACCTTGTTGATAAGGCATTTCTTGCCGCCTATCGACCACCATTCTTTCCAGTGATTCTGAATGTCGGCTATCTGAGCTACGGAGGCAAGACATTCTATGTAGTATTTCTTGCGATTAAGGAGGAAATGGATATAGTCGATAAGGAACACGTCTACATAGCCACGGTTCTTGACCGATGGAGTATTCACCACAAGCGGAGCATCTGCCCATTCAGGCTGCACCCAGGCACGAGGCTTCAGTGAGAAACGCTCCTCATTGCCGTTGCCTGGCTCTATTCCGTTGTAATCATACTCGACGCCGTATGGGTCGATGGAGTCGGTAGTAAGGGCATAATCGCCTGCTTTAGTGCGCCACTTCGAGTTACCGAACCCGTCATAGTTGTAGTCGTAGGCTTCATGCGTAGCGTCGATGCCGCCACCTCGCATGATAGCGATAGACAATCCCCAATCGTATGACTGAAGAGGCGAGTTGCCGTCGTCGGTGGATGAAGGGTCGTAGCTCTCACGTAGCGAGAGTTCTTCGGTCACATAGAAATCGGCTACCATCGACGACATGGTGTTCTTGATGTATTGCTTCACGAACTCATGTTCCATGTCCTCATCGACGAGAGCAGCCATCTGGGTCTTGGCGTAAGATCCGTTTATTCCACCGATTTCGTAGCCTTCGTATTGCTTGCCCACATCGGCAGGTTGCTTGGTGTTGTCCGTGGCGCATTTGCTGCCCGTGCTTGCCGATAGAGCCTTGTGATAGTTGGCATCCACCATACCCACCGGAACGAAAGATGATTTGAACTCCTGGATGAAATCTTCATTGATAGTAGAACAGTCGCCTACTTCCACTCCCTTCATAGCTGCCACTTCAAAAAGTCTTTCTCTCATTTTACCCGTATCAACAAAGTTCTTGTCAATCTTCACACGATACTTATTGCCGGTCTGAAGGTCAATGAAAACGTTCATCTGACCGTCGTAGACTTTATGAATGATGTCCTTGTAAGTAAGGCTTGTTACGGTGGAGTTCTTAGGGTATTCGATATAGTCGTAGTCGGTATTGAAGTCCTTCACCTGGTTCTTCACGTTGTTCTTCTGCTCCTTAGCCTCACTCTCAGCTGCATATCCGGCACGAACACCCGTTATCTTCTCCGTGATGGGGTGCATGCTGAGTACCTGGGCGTGGAAATTGCGAGGAGCGGGATTCTGCTTGCGGAACACGTCACGGATGAGATAAGCCGTTACCTTCTTCTGCTCATAGTCGTAATGGAACTTGATGCCGAACTGCTGCTCAAGCGACTCGATTACGTCCGACACAGACTCGTCGGGGAAGTTCTTCTCGTTGGCATACATACGGAAGATGCTTGCGCTCATCTGCGCCGACTTGATGGTATTCTTGCAGGTGATGCTCGCCACCTTGTCGGTGCCTACCGTAACGGTCTCCCAGTCATCAAGAACGGTAACGATCTCTGTGTCTTTATACTTGCTTGAACTGCCGAAACCACCTTCATAATCCTTCTCAACAACCTCATACCTGACCTTTCGGACTTTCACCTCCTGAACGCTTTTGTCTTTCGGGTTTTCGAGCTTGAGCTTACCGCCACAGCCGCGTGAACTGAGCCATGCGTTTACATCATCGAACAGATCAGCAACTTCCTTTTCGCTGTTGGCTTGTTTTTGGAAAAAGCCAACCTTCACGTCGCCCTTCTTTTTCAGTCCGGCTATAACCTCTTTGTCGTTCTCTTTGTAGGTTTCCTTGGCATAAAGCAGCTCAATGTCGTAGGCGCATTTTGTGGTGAAGAAGCAGAGGCGGTTCATGTCGCCGATGTCTGTAAGCGCCTTGTTGTCGAACTGTACGCCAAGGTGCTCAAAAAGACAGTCGAGGAAGAACAGCAGATAGAAGCAGATACCTGATTGCGGCCGGTCGGCATCCAATACCCAGATAGGACCACGGTCTTCGTACATTTCCTGCTCCTTCGTGCTTAGGCTGTTTTCGTTGTTACGGCCTTGGATACTCTCCACTACATTGTCAGACGTCGTGCCGTTTTCGGCAAGGTCGTAATGCTTATAGCACACGCGGGCATTGCAATATGGCTTTATGGGGTAGGGGGCGCTCACGTTGATATATGACGTCAGCACTTCGGGTACCTTCACTTCGTTGCCATTAGGATAAGTGTACGTTTTCAACAGTTTTGCTTCGTGCTTGTCGCCTGACTCTATGCATTGAGCCGGATAAGAGAATCCAAGGGCCTGGGGCGAGAAAGAGGCTTCGGTCGTGTCTTCACCCACCGAACCAAATTTCTTGTTGTGTTTTTTGCCTTCATATTTAATTGTGACATTGGTGTCATACTTAACGCTCACGTCCACTTTGTCTATCTTCTCGCCTATCAGGAGCTGGTCTTTATACTTGGACGGTATAAGCACCTCGTTGCACTTGAGGTTGCTAATAAGGTCGGAGAACGACTGTGTACTTGCATCGACGTTGAGCGAGAGGGAGTCTTCCAGACGCTCATCTTCCTGGATGATGGCTGGACCCGAGGCGAAGGGCACACCGTCGGCGATGATCTGCATCGGTGTGTGCTCATAGCTCATGGGACGGATGTCGCTGCTGACATCATCCACGTTCTTTAAGAAATGCCGGTTGCCTTCGATGGGCAGCTCCAGGGGATAGGAGAACATCTCGGTGTCGTTGAACAGAGGATTGATCAACTCGATGCTGATGGATGCGTCTTCCTTCAAAGCAAGCGGCTTGCCGTCGGCAAGTATTGTTAGTTTGCTGTTCATAATATATATAATATTTGTGTTGGTTACACTACGATATGGGCGTTGCCGTATAGCGTGATGTTGCGGTCGGTCTTGCTGAACACCTTGGTATCGCCGTACGCTTCAATCTTCAGATAGCTGCTGACACGGAGCTCGCCACCATGGGCTTCGCATGTCACGCTGCCATAAAGCGAGGCGTTGGTGGAGGTCCATAGACGGGCTGCTGTGTCGGCTTGCACCCAGCCTTTGCTCACATGTCCATAGGTGTGGTCGTGAAGTTCGATTAGGGCTTGGTCACAGCGGTCGCAATACACCTGACTGTGATCCCATGCACGGACGGTGGCTTTGCCTAAGACGTAGCAGCGGGCATAATCGTTGATGTCAACGATGGTGTTGTAGTCGGTAACGAGGACAAAAACAAACTCTGGTGCTGTCTGCGGACATTCGTTGACGTAGATGCCGGCTGCGTTCATCTCCTTGCGTAGGGTGGGGTAGAGGGCAGGCAAACGGTCGTTGATGATGTCGGCATACTTGCTCTCTACGATGTCTTCCCAGTTGGCTCGCCATACAGCCATGAGCTGACTGACATTTTTGGCTGCGAGCATGGCACGGTAGCCTTCGGCGCAGGCGTGGCGGGTGTGACAGGCTGTAGTGCAGTATGACTTGAGAGTATCAAATGGTGTCATTGTCTGAATCCCTTTTAGATTTGTTTATCCCTGATTCTTCTTTTGTCTTTTCCAGAATAGCCTCGAAACCTTTCAGTTCGTCCTCGCTCACAATGTCACCATATTCCTTGCGGAGTCTGGCTATGCGGTCCGTAAGGCCTTTCACTCTTGCCTTGGTGCTGGGTTTGTCCTTTCGCATGATGTACTTGATGAGAGCGTCGGCTTCGGCCTTGTGTTTGGCCGCCTTGTCGCGTGCGGCTTTCACCTCGGGGCGGTCGTTGGCTATCTTGTCGGCTACAGACTGGGCGAAGAGAGGGTCACGCTGCTGTGCCTTCTCGTAGAAAGGCTTGAATTGCGTGCGGAGGTTCTGCGGGGAGATATTGAATTTCTTTTCAATATAGGCTATATACTCGGGGTCGCCGGTGCGCTGACTGAGGCGCAGATACACCTCGCCCATCTCACGGTCAACGGCAGTGTAGATGTCGGGCAGGATATGGCTCTCTATCTCCACGGCGCGTGTGGCAACCGCTGCAATCTCGGCTTCGGTATAGACGATGCTTCCGGCTTTCTCGTTTGCTTCAGCCATCGTCTTTGCCTGTTCTGCCTTTGCCGACATTTCGTTGCGAAGGTCACGCACGGTGTTCACCTGTTCCTGCAGTGAAGCGGAGAGGAACACGCGTATCTGTTTCAGTGTGGGCATGGTGGCAGCAATACTCTCGCCGTTGGGGTCTGCCACGATGCCGTTGTAGGTGAGGGGCTTCACAGAGAAATCGGGTGTCATCTCGGGGAAAAGAGATTCTTTTGTTTCTTGAAGGACCTTCTGCTTCTGCTGTTCGGCATAGAGAGCCTGTTCCTCACGGGTAGGACGACCGACATGACGCTTTATCTCCGTGCGAGAGGTCTGCATGGTTTGCAGATAGGTGAGGATCTGACGCACACGACGATGATAGTCACGGAAACGTCGGCTCTCCTTTACGAACGACATTGCTTGTGGATTCTGCTCAAGGAGAGTAAGACCACGCTCGAAAACTTCACGCTGGTCGGAGGTGAGCATACGAGTGGAGAGGGCTGGGGTTAAAATGCGGATTATTTCTTCCATAAATCATCTGATTTTATTTATTTTATCATCCAATGACACGAATTTCACGAACCATTAGTTTCATTTGTTTCATTCGATGACTCTTTTAATACAGCAGTGGCGACACAAAAATCTTGCTGCCGGCTTGGTTGTTCTTGAAACCGTCTTCCTGTGAAGAGTTTTCATCTGCAGGAGTCGATGACATGCTTCCTGAATTGTCGGGTTCGTCCTTTTTGCTCTCACTGAGAACAGAAAGTATGGAAGACTTGAGGGCGACTCCCTCATTATGTGCCTGCATCCTACGAGTCTTATCTATATTCAATACCGTAGTGCGCTCCTCCAGGTAAGCAACCATCAACCTGCGTACTTTCTTCAATAGCCGGTCGTGTTCGTCTGCACGGAGAAGTTGCTTTATCATATCTGCGCCGACAATATCCTCGATATATTCCTCCTGGATGAAAAGGAGGTCGGGAAGCAGGCGGATGAACTTATCCCGGTTCTCATAGATGTCAAGATAGCGTTGGAGTACAGTACACGTCGGGATGAGAAGTTCGCTATGCAGATAATAATACTTAGACTGCCGCCACAGTTTTACTATCTCCCTGATTGATTGCTGATGAGCGTAGCCTGCATCGTCTTCGGATCCATCCGTCTCCTTTGCCCATTCCTCAAGCATCACGAGCAACGCATTAAGCGAGGAAAACGCCTCCTTCTTATAGCCCTGTACCGCCTTGTCAATCATCTTGTCGGATGCAGAAGAATAATCATCCCCGCCCGCCATGTTTACACCGGCACCGTTTACACTTAATGCTTGCTGATAAACATACCGCATAAGAGCATCGTTTACAACGACACGCTGTGCGTAAAGAAGCAGGACGGCAAAAGGATCTTGCTGATAGTTTCCACCGGTAACAGCAAGAAAAAAATCATCAGGCAGGATGGATTCGTAATAATCGCAAAGGCGCGTATAAAGGGGACCACCCAGTTTTTCGCGCAGAAAATCCTTCTCGCTATTGTCGAGAATGCCTTGTAAAAGGTTTACTTCGTCCACCGCATTTGATGGATTGTGGAGCCGAAGCTCCTTGGTTGTTGATAGTATCATACGCTATGCGAATTTTTATTGTTTTGAGTTTATTCCTGCTTTGCAACCCCTGTTTTCGAGTTATCTAATGTGGTGAGCACTTCGCGGTCAATCTGCCAAACCAGGTGAGAGTCCCATTCGTTGAAGCGTGAGATTACCTCCAATGGCCGGAGCATGAGCTGCTGCAATGGGGCGAACTGGATCTGCTTGACGAGGAAACGCTCGCGGAGGTCGGTGCCGCCCGATGATGTGGCGTCGCCTGGGGTGTTACCGATGAGCTTCGAGTCCAAGCCCATGGCGAAGAAGATGATGGAAGATATTTCCTGAAGCTCGGTCTTCTCGGCTTGCGCTTGCGAGTTGGCCTTGCTCTCAATCTCCACTATCTCCCAGGCCTTGTGCTCCTTGCCGTCCAAACCGGTGAACACGGCTGAGATAAGAGCCTGACCTGCGTTGTCGGGATTAGACAGCCAGCGGTTGATGTCGGTGAACACCTCCTGCTGTATCTGTGCCATCGTCTTGCTCTTATTTTCGCCCTGCTGGGTATAGAGCTGCTTTAGGTATTCCTGATGGATGTATATGACGCGACCGATAATGTTGCTGTTGCGCTTGCGGGTCAGACGGTCGTCAACAATAGTAAAAGCATACTCAAAGATGCTTCCGGCAAAGATGCTATGCCACATGGCATCGGCATAGTAAGGACCGCCGAAGTCGCGTGGCGACATGATGAAGCGTGTGGGGCGGTTCTTGCGGCTCACACGCTGCTGACGAGCCTCACGCACATTGCGCTGAAGGTCGCTCACGGCTGTGTCGGCAGCAAGATAAGGTACGGCGGCAATGCGTCGGTCGGCCTCAGTGAGCGTCTGCGTGGAGTCGAGCCACTGGTTAGACATATAGGCATAGTTGATGCGATACTGACTATCCATGCGCTCCAGTCGAGTGGTGAACACCGAGCGAGGCTTTATGCCGACGACCTTCGGATTCCACTGCGACGTAGGCACGGGGCGTCCGTCCTTGTCGAGTTGGCGCTGATTGAGTTGCAGTTCGCAGAAGCATTGCGACATGAGCGACATATCGCCAGCCATTTCGAGGTAGGTGCGCATGAGGTCGTTGTTCTTGATAAACTCTTGCAGCTCCTCATTAGTGCGTTTCCATTCTTCCAGTGCTGCCTTGAGCGACTTCATCTCTTCGCTGTCTTCACTCTCAGAATTGGTCGCCGATTGTGAAGATTGATTAACCAATTGTGTGTATTCGTTATCCGATTTTGAGAATTGGTTATTCGATTGTGAGAGTTGGTCTTCCTTAGCCTTGAGGTCGGCTATCTGTCCGCGGAGCAGGATGCCAGCCGAGGGGTAGGGAATAGACTTTTCGGTGATATTGCCACCGACGTACTGCGTATAGTGATACTTGGCGCATGGGCCGCGACCCACGAGAATCTTCTTCACGAAATCCACTCCCGCTGCCGGAAAGGGCGACATCTTGGAGAGCAGATACACGAGGTTAGGCAGTCGGTTGCCCACGCCCCATTCCATGAATCCGAGTCCGGGTGTGCCTACACCTTCGGGTTTGGCTTTGTTCTCGCCTCCCGACGAACCGAACACGGTTGAAATCTCCCGCCTTGCCGCATTGCCTTCTGCTCCGGTCATAGTAGCCGAAGCCGTGAGTTTCTGGTGAACGTACTCGCCCCACGAAAACACGCTGCCTCCCTGCTTGGGCGTACAGAACGCGCCAGGCAGAACGGCCTCGTAGCCTTGCGACTGAAGCTCCTCACTACGCTGTTGGAACTCACTGATGTTGCTAACTGTTGTCATTGTGATGAATATGTGTTGTGTTGAATGTTTATAGCACAAAGATAGGGAAAGACGGGGAGAAGGGGCGGACATGCTCGGGGAGGGAGTCTTCGGATGAAACAGAAAATCGTATCATTCGTGTCATTGGATGAGAAAAAGCCCTGCTATCCTCACGGACAACAGGACTTGGCAAAGTAAAAAACTTGAATGAAAACATCCAGTCAAAAGATATTGTTAGTTGTGTCCGCCTACATATCGTAGTCGCACATTTCGTTGGCCGAGCACAACTCGTAGTTCTCCACATTGTCAATCACCATATCCTCGCCATTGAACTGCTTGATAATGATTTTGCGATTCTTCGGGTCGGGGTGTACGCTGCAGATATTGTTGTTAGAGATCCATATCGGATAGTTGCTATCTTTGGTATAAACCACGAGATACCACGGACCAGTCTTGTGCTGATCCATCACCAATGCAATCTTGGAGGTAAGGAGCGAGGACACCTTGTCGATAGCTTTCTCGATAAATTCCTCCTTGCGTTTCTCGCCGAACTTGTCGATCCAAGCGGCGAAGATAGTAAACAGCAGGATGAAGAGAATCACGATGAGGGATGAAAAAATGATATTCATAATTGTATTTGTTTAATTGTTATTGTTTATACTAATTTTTATAATTGTTTCTCACTACCCATACGCTCAAGCCGATGTTGAGCAAAAGCATGATGATAATGATAGCCCAATACTCCTTGTTGCTCAGTTCTACCGAAAGATACTTGAAGTCGGAAAACTCCTTGCGTTTCCATTCCTTCTGCACAATAGGTTCGATGTACGAGACGAAGGCGCAGAGATTAAGTCGGTGCGACGTAAACCAGTCGCGGCTCTTCACGGCAAGCACGGGCGAGTCACACCAAGAGAAGGCATCGCTCCACATTACGCGGTTACGGCTGTCAAGACCTACGCACACCACAAGTTCGTTCTTGTTGCCTCCCTGCCAATAGGAGCGTTGTCGGTCGGCAATGGATAGCGGCTTGTTGCAATAGAAGAGCAGATAAAGGCGAAACTCCTTCTTCGGTCCGTATCGGGCATTGAGCACGCGGATGGCTCGCTCCTGACGGGCAGAGAACTTTGCTCCGATGATAGGGCATTGGTCGCGAAGGCGTATGTCGGGATAATCGTAAAGTCCGATGTGCCGTGCCTCCTTCTCGCTGATGTCCTCAAACTTGAACACCGAGCGCGAGGCCTTCACTTTGTTCTCGTATTCATGGCTATGGGTCACAGGGTAGAGCGTAGCAGTCTGTCCGTTCCATCGATATTCATACGCATCGCCATCACGGGTGTAATAGTGGCGGTGCATATCCACAAACACCGACGGAGCCTGCAAACGGCGCTTCATTGCCGAAAAGTCTTCCTTGGAACACTTTTGCTCACGTCCCGAATGGTCGTAGTAGGTCCAATATTCTGGATGATTCTCCGTGACATAGTAGGTTTGAGTGTGCCGATGCCCTTTTGAGCCATAGGAGCGAGTCTTTCTCACTCTCTCGTTCCACGGCTCGTAATAGCGTATCTTCGTGACGTAGCTGCCTAAGTATTCTGTGTCGCTCGACTCTACGCGCTCAAACGCCCATATCATCGCTGCACCCACAAGGAGCGAAGGGATGATAAGCACGGCATGCTCCCACCATGTGGTTTGCTTGCGGAAGAACAGCAACAGTACAGCCGACACAAAAAAAGGGATGAGAAAAACGAGTAGTTCCATAAGCCTTTATTTTTCCTTGCCGAACAGATCCACGTCGTTGTCTTCGCCTACATCCATCACTTCCTTGGAGCGTGACGAAGAAATGACCTTGTACTCGATAGGCATGGTGTTCGACACAAACCATCGGGCAGGGTAGGTGCGAGTAAGCGTTTCGTGTTCGCGGATGATGTCAAGCATACGTTCCTGAGATGTCTGAAACTCTGTGCGCTGTATCTCGATGGCCTGCATGAGGTCGCGGTAGAGAGATACATCGAAGTTGGGGTTGCTCTCCTTAATCCACTTCATCATCGTGCCCTTGTCGTTCTGATAACGTCCGGCAATGAGCTGTGGATAAATCTTCTCGAAGGTGCCTTTATACTCGTCCGTAACCTGCGCCTTCTGCTGAATGATTTTCCACATCTTGTCGTGTACGCCCTCAATCTTTCCGCGCTGAGCTTCGGCTTGCTGGCGAAGGGCAATCTCGCGGTTGTTGTAACTGAAGTAGGTGGCTACCAGCGATCCTACCATAATGGCTACTACAAGCAGTATGGATGCCATGACAATGTTCTTTTTTTTCATAATTATTATTTCTTTTGTTTATAAATCAGTAAAAAATATGCAGTGGTTATAGCGTTTTCCTTCGTCTCGCTCGTCTGCATCAGAGCCCGTTAGTTACGTTTCACGGAGTGGCGACATGCGCATGCTGAGTACGGTCCCTTGGCCTTCGGGATGAGTTTTTTTTCATTACCATAATTTCAAGTTTTTATGACGTTAAACAATAGCGCATATACCTAAACGGGATTTTGGGCGAAACTTTTTCAATCTTCGGGCGAAATTGGGAACAACTTTCGACCGTCCCTTTTTCTTCGTATGCTCATGTGCAAAAGTAGGTTATTCCTTTTACTCGATATGGACATTCTCCTCGAAGTCGTATCTCACGCCTCGGTTCTGCAGGTGGGCCACGGGTGTCTTGGAGAAGATTTCAGCCTCGCAGTCGGCAATGGCCTGCACGAGAGCCTCGTACATCGTCTGGTGGTCATCTTCTTTCTCCGGAAGGTCCCGACTCTTACTCACCCATACAAGATTAGGGCGTTTGCCGTCCTTCTCGTTGCCCTTTACAATCAGCATGATGCTCACGGAGTCGAACCCTCGCTCACGTCGGCACGCAGCATGCCGTAGCCGAGCGGTTTGGCAAAAATGTAGTAAACGCTCTGATTCCCAAGAAAGCGGTAGCCGTAGTTTCGCAATGCCTTTCTCACAAATTCTCTCATGTTCGATTATTTTTTTATAGTTCTATTAATACTTTTATCTCTTGGTTGCCCCCCCTTGCGTATGCAGTGTAGGCGATATTCCTTTTATGGAATACACGCGGCGGCTCTGCTCAAACATACGGTCGTAGGGTGGTGTCTGCATCAAGCCGACTACGATGGGGCGTGTGTTGTTAGTCATCGTCTGGGAAAGTTACACTTGCTCCTTCCAATCTGTCCTGACAGATTACACCGATGTCTTCAATGACATCCAGGCATGAGTCACATTCCAGACAGGATGTTGAGCATACAAGGGGACCACCTTGATAGTACGGACATTCCTTCCCCTTTTTCATATAAAAGTTTTTGTCCGTTACAAGGGAACGGATTGCCTTTATAAACTTATTCTTTGACACGTTCTCCAGTTCCAGTTTGTCGCAATGGTCGCGCATCTGCTGCATCTCGCCAAGCATCTTCTTTGACGGGTCTTCTTCCTTGCGCTCCTCCTTACTGTTCAACTGATGAACCACTTTGTTGTAGTTGTCCAAGAGCTGATGCACACGCTGCTCAAGCTCTACGTTCTCTGTCTTCAAGTCGGCTACTATATAGGAAAGAGCCAACATGCGTTTGTTTTCTTCTGTTTTCATTGTTTCTTGAGGTTTATGTTTGTTTTTAATAACGATACAACAGCGACATCAATGCCACTGCCTTTTTCTTGTCGGAAAACCCTTTTATGTTTACCCATTTGCCGAATGGGAAGTGATCGACATATTTCTGAACCATATAAACGGTCACTGGGATGCAACCATTATAGGCCTCCATTGGAACAATTCTTAGTTTCATATCTTATTCAAATTTATATACTATATGCGGTGTGGTATTGCCCAGTCCATCGCGAGGGTCGGCAAAGCAGCCGGGCGGTGATGCAGTCACGGCATTGGCTATCCGCTTGCGCGGTCGGTACTTTACGAGGCCCTTGCCGTCCTTGCCGCTGCGTACCCAGCCGATGTAATACTTGTCAGTCATCGGTCTGCGTTTTGCCCTGTCCCCAATCGTTCAATAGACTGGCAAAATATCCCTTGTATTCTACCTGCCTCTTGCTCTGCCCTCTTCAGAGCTTCGTCACGCTCATGCTCCAGCTTTATGCAATATTCAGTCAAGCGATTGTATTCTTTCTGCAAGGCATTGAAATCCTTGCGCAGCTGCTCCGAATTGGGGTCTTCAGAATCCAATAACACAAGACGTTGCTTTTCCTTGTTCCATCTTTTCCCGTTTTTCTCCACGGAATTGTTGAGAAGTTTTTCTTCCGTAGGCGTAGCGTATCTCAGTTCGATGCTTTCTTCTTCTTCGCGTATACCGCGAAGGTCAAGCTGAGCGTAAAAAGTAAGCACGTCGCTGTTTTTGCATAAGCAGGCGTATGTCCTTATCTTGGGATAATCAGTAGATTCCACTTCGCTGAAAATCACAATGTAGGTCAGAATGTTGCCATCTTCATACTTAATATCCATTGCCACGATGTCACCCGGCTGGAAATTGAGCACATCCCAACTTCGGTAAAGATGCGAGAGAAACAGCATACACTCTCCTTTGTCAAAACGCGCTATACGCCCGTTGTAAAGAAAAAGATGGTCGTATGCTTCATTCTCGTCAGGATGATGGAGGCCCATCACAACACCCGAGGCGTTGAAATTATGCACCTCCATATAACCTAACAGAGGCGAATAAAGCATAGCGTCTACAGGCAAACTGTGGAGAAAAGCTGCCAGTTTCTCATTCTCGAAAGTTTTTGCTCCCGTTTTAGGGATGCTTCTTGTTTCTTTTTGACTCATAATGTCTCTATTTTAAATTGTTATTCATATTCTATCAATACTGCGGGTGCTTTGCATTGTGATGTTGTATTGCTTGCTATGTTCGCCCATCTTTCTCTTGCGTAATGGGATGTCAGGACGCAGCAGATGCCGGACGGACAATTTAGTATATGCCTATTCATATTCTATCAATACAATGGTGTGCTGTCCATGTTCGTCGTAGAGTCCTGCCCATCCGTCGTAGCGTGCGGACAGGGCGGTGGAGTACCCCCGACGTGGGCAGAGCTTTGATGTGCGTTGCACGAAAGGGATTTGATTATTCATACGTTTCGCATAGAAGATTGTCTTTTGTTACTGTGCTGATGGTGTTGCTCCACGGCCACGGACTGGGGCGATGCAGTTTGTTTTGGTATTTGCACCCTCCCCGGTCGCCATGCTCACGGCGGTAGGCTTTCGCTTCTTCCGTGCGGTAATGGACGAGGACGGAACGGTCAATCATACTCTATCAATATTTTCGGTTTATCCACGTCGTGACCCTTACCTCCCCCAGCAATACACAGGGCAATGCCGTGTGGTGAAACGATGATGCCGTTCTGCGAGGGGCTGTAGGAGCCGAGGATGATGGGGCGAGGGTTGCTAAGCATATTCAATCAGTACTTCCCCGTTTGTGTTGACAAGGTCAGGGTGGGGTATATTCCTTTAGTGCCGCAGATGTTGCCATCAAAACCGGACTTCCACTTGTCGTAATAAATGTTACCAATCTTTTCAATCATATTCTACTATTACTGCCGTTGCTGCCCTGCCTCCCGTTGGCTTAATGAAATTCACCAAAGAATTGCGTTGGTACTGCGACTTAACGCATCGACATAACGCGGGAGAGGTAGAGACACTATCAGGGTTTAATGCTTTTATAAAAACCATTATTCAAACTCATACAATACTACTGTCATTGGATAGTGGGCGAGCGTGAGGATGTTGGTAGGTCCGATAGCCTCGTAGCGTGTGGTTATGGTTGCCGCACAACATCCGTCGGTCACATTCACCATTTGTCCGTTACCCCCGTTCAGACGGAAGGGACGGGCGACGTGAGTCAGCTTACACTCCATCCTTCTTCCTTACCTTATTCTCTATGAATAATTTCTCAAAGCCAAGCCAAACGTGGAAGTCCATGTAAAGATGGTCTTTTTTGAACTCTTCGTAGAGCGTTTTCACGGAAGAACGCTGAAAGTTCAGTTCTTTCTCGTTCCACTCGATGCCCTTACTCCATCCGTCATTCTGTTTCTCCATCCACACCTGCAACAGCGTCTTTAGAAACATCGCTGCCTCGTGTGTCGGTGGCAGGTCAAACTGAAGGAATAGGGCATTGTCAGAGTCGTTTGCCTTTAGGAACTTGCTCACGGCATCGTCTTTTAGAAAATAGCGGTCGGACACTTTCTCTTCGAGCACGTCTTCCAGTCGGGTAAGCAGCTCAAAGGGTTCGGGAAACTGATAGTCGAAGGCCACGTCACGGCGCATGGAGAGGCAGAACACACGGTCGCGGTTCTGCGGCACACCGTAGTTCTTTGCGTTGAGTCGCGCCCAACGGCTCACATAGCCGAGCGACGAGAGCTTGTCGAGCCACTTCTGGAAATCGGGCATGAACTTCTGGCTTACGAGTGCTGCCACGTTCTCCTGCAAGAGATACTTCGGGCGAAGCACCTCTACGGCATCCGCCACACGCCAAAGCAGTGCGCTTCGGGTGTCGCTGCCCTCCGACAAGCCCATCTGCTTGCCAGCCTGACTGATGTCCTGGCAAGGCGAGGAATAGGTGAAGAGGTCCACTTCGCGACCTTTGAGCGAGTCCTTAACGGCGTGCCAGTCAATCTTGGTGATGTCGCCAAGAGCGCAGTCGGCAAACTGAGGGAACACGAGGTTGTGCATCTGACAGGCGTATTTGTCGATGTCGCTCCATCCTACGCATGTCCATCGGAAGTCGGGATGCCACTCGCGTAGCACGTCGGCTGCCATGAGCTGCGAGTCGTAGCCGGAGAACGTGGTGAGGAATATTTTCTCCTTGTTCTTGTCGGCTGCGGTGGTAGGCAGGGCGGGCAACGTATCTTCGAGGTCGTCGAAGAGAGTGAGCTGTTCGCCTGGGCGTGGCTTGGGGGGTGCGGGATAGAAAAGCTGCTCGTAGATGTGGGCCAACACGTCCACCACGATAGAGTTTCCGGCTTGCTTGTACTGCTGTGAGGCAGATATAGCCATGTCTTCGGGTTTGCCCTTGCCCTTCCAGTCAGGCAGACGCTCGGCTGCTTGGGCATTGCTGCTCTGCATCGTGCCGATTACGTTGTCGCGAACGCCCATCAGACGGAAACACTCTTTGGGCGTGAGCTTGCGGATGGCATAGCTCTTGATGGTGCGGTCGGTGAAGTTGAATTTTGTGATCATTGTTATATGTATTCTAAAATTGCTCTTTGTATGCGGTCGCTCATCGGGTTGGCAGGGATGGTATAAACACTGCACCGACTGAACGAATAGGCTTCCTTGTCGCGGTCGCCACAACGCTGATAAATGATGATGTTAGTCATATTCAATCATTACGCCTGTCCTCGGAAAGTGGGCAAGTGACATCAAATGCTCAATGCAAAGTCGCTCGTATCGGGTATTCAGTGTTACTGCTACCCCTCCCATACAGACATTTAAGGGTTGGATGTTAATCATATTCTTCAATCAGAAAACAATTACACGACCATGAACATATAGTGATGGTCGGGCAAATCGTAGTGTTTAGCCTACCCCCCCCATTTTCGCCATGAGGATATTGGTAGAAGTCGTAGTTAATCATATTCCTTATAATTCAACAAACACGCAGATTCCGCCACTTGCTGCGGTCAGTGCGTTTACGAGCTTACCTCTCCCGACTGTGCGACTGCGCCTCAGTGCCGAGGACGGATAACTTAGGTCGGCAGCTCCTGGACAGGGACAGTCGGTGTAGCCCAGTTCAGTGGCTTGGCGTATGCGAAGGAATGTCTCGCCCTCTCGGTCCACCAACTGAAGGAACGGTCGGTCGGTGGTGGAGTAGATGCGGTAGAGCGAGCCGTCGGGATAGCGGCCATACAGCTTGCCGTCCTTGCGGATAGTGCCGCGCTTGTAGTGAGGGGCAGTCATATTCAATCATTATACAGTGTGGGCATTTGTAGTCGGTGGCTCGAAGGGCGGGCGAGAAGTTACCCCCCATCCTCGCCATTCGAGCCGATGGCTAACGGGATGCACGGAAATCTTAATGCCGGTCATTTCTCAAAGCTAATCTTTGCATCCGACAGCTTCTGTTTGCAAACCACTCCGAGATCCCCGATGACACCGAGACAAAATCTGCACTTCAGGCATCTCGTGGAGTATATCAGAGGTCGGCTTTCCCAGTATCGGCAGGACATTCCTTTCGGCATATACAGCTTTTTGTCATTCACGAAGGAATTGATAGACTTCTCGTACTCCATCAGCCGACTAATCTCTTTGTCAAGCTTATCGCAGAGGTCACGCATCCTGCGCATTTTGCAGAACGTCTGTATTATAGGATGTTCCTCCTTGCGCTCTTTTGCTTCGCGCAACTGATTCACCACTCTGTTGTAGTCGTCCATAAGCTCATTTACACGCTGCTCCAGCTCCGCGTTCTCCTTCACCATCTGGCCCAGTCTCTAGATGAGCACATCATCTTTAATTCTCGAATCTCTAACCATAATATCTATTTTTTTTACGTTCAACGAAAAAACTCTTTTTTCCAACAACGAATTTCACGAATCTCCTCTGTGTTCATCTGTGTCCTCCGTAGTTTTCTTCTTACATCGGATTCCACGGATTCCACGGATTTTTCTGTTTATTCCGTGCATTCTGTTGGCCCTATCTTCGTGTAATACGTAGTTTCTTTCATCTATGGAACATACACGGAGACGTGGACTTTTCGTGCAGTGCGTCACGCTCCGCATCTTTCTGTGTATTCCGCGGTTCTGCATCCGTTACCTCCTGCCATGTATTACCGCGACCGAGCCCACACCTTTCAGCTACCGCACAAAAACTCTTGTCGTTGTGACCGGAAAGGCAAGTCCCTAAATCGGCACAGGTCTCGCAACCAAAATCCATCCAGTCCGGATGATACCACACCTTGTCGCCAATCCTGCGGATATATCCCCTTTTGGAATCTATTACCAGGGTTCTATCCCGAGAACGAAACGGCTTTCGTTTGTTCCGAACAACCTTATACCGATTGTTCTTCTTCCTCACAACACGATACGCATTATCTAACGACCAATGCGGATCAAAAACAAGAGGGTCGATGCGCCACTTCTTGGGAAAGCGAAACTTCTTCGGATTGCAATACTCAAGAGAAACCTTGCTGTCTGACGAAGCAATATCTTTGTAGTTGTAGCAACAGTGGAGCACATCAACTCTCCATCCTATGCGACGCTTTGCTGCATCCAACAATAAAGGGAAATTGTGAGGTTTCTCCCAGATTCCTCTTTCATAAAGGACATATTTCCTTAACAATTCCTTGTTTTTAATCTTCATACTCTATAAATCATTTTATAATTAGTTAGTACACTCTTTTCCTTATGAATTTTGCAAGTCCAAATAATTCTGATACCATTCGTCGTATTCCTTATCGCAAGAAGTATGGATTTCTACATCGTTGTCATACACCGGCTTTGCAACAGGCATTATCGCATGGCTTTCCTTACGCCATATTATATTTCTCTTATAGCCATAAACATTCCAATCACGAGAACCATACTTCAGTAATAATACAAGTATAATTTCCATTGCTCGCAACAGTTCCGAAAGAGGACGACCGTCTGAATATCCGTTCACGACATAGCCTCCTGCACAAATCTGCAAAGAGGCTCCGTCGAGCTGATGATGATAGAGGTTGATGCCGTGACAGTTGCAGATGGCAGCAAGTACTTTATTTTTTGAACACGCTTTCATAATCTCTACAAATCATTTTATAATTAGACACCTACCATTTATAGCGCAATTTCAAATACTCTTTAAGAGATTGTTTTTTTTCCTTACGCGCTCGTCTTTTAGCCACAGACGGGTTCTCGTGTCTATGCTGACGTTTTCTTGCCAAATGAATACTTGCACCATGGATGTAAAATCCTCCGGCAACCTTCTCGCAGTTTGCCGAATCAAACGAAATTGTGTACTCGTAAGTACGTTCTCTATTATTTGTTGTCATACGCTACTCGTCTTTGAGGTTCAACTTCTCTTGCCACTCCTTATCATGGACGGAGCCTACGACCTCGAAGTCTTGCAAAAACTCTTGCGTTATGGTGTCACAGATGCCTTCAGAAATACCATATACCCACGACTGGGGATTCTTTACCGCCATGATGTAGAACGATGCACTTTCTTCCTCCCAGCCTACCGTACCGTAATAATTGTCGTACTCATGATCTCCGACACAACTGAACGGATATATATCGGAGCGCAACACGTCGCCCTCATAAATCTCCTTGCCGTTCTTGTCGAGAAAGCCGGTGAACTGGCAGATGGTATTAGGGGCGATTTGATGTACCCCAGTGAAGCCCATTTTTCCTTTTTCTTCAACAAATCCAAAGATGTTTAATTTACCATCAAGGGAATGGGCCAAATCACCTGAAAACCACTGTCCATTCATAAGACTCTTGCCTTTAAACTTAATTGTTCTCATTCTATAAATCCTTTTGTTGTTAACGTTTTTTCTTTATCCAGACAATCTTGAATCTGTTTTCCTTAATCCTAATGATGTGATATAAAGGCTTGCCTCTGCGCCATAACGAAAGACCTTTAGGTACGTTTCTTTTAGATGGAAAACGCAAGCAGCGGGGATCTCGCCAATCAAAATAACTGTCCGGTTCACATGTAGCACCGAACACAAGCGACTTGTTGTCGCAACGATCCAATACGTCTTTCCTCCATGAAATGCGACGAAGCAGTTCTTTGAACAGCTTCTCCTGATTCTTTACCCTAACCATCGCATTTAGATCACAGGGCAGTATTTTCTTGCAAATCTGAACTGTCTTGATTTTCATTGTCTCTATAAATCCGTTATGTCGTTCTTTTACTTTTTACAACAAATGACACGAATGACACAAATTTTTGCATGTTCGTGAAATTCGTGAAATTCGTTGTTCCTTTTTCTTCACTTTGCACGAAATCCGGTTCGTCTGGTTCATCCGATGATTTTACTTCTTCCGCAGTTTCTCCATTTCCTCATTCTCCTTCGAGAGTCTCTCCAGATGCTCCAGCACAAGCGAATAAGATTGATTGTTCACCTGGTCTTCGGTCAATCCAACGTACTTCTGCATCGTGGCGGTCGTGGCGGTATAGATTTCGAGTGGTGTGGAAGGTTGTTTGTTATCGAGCTTCTGCACCTTGAAAACATGAGGAAACCTACGGCTTAGGGTGTGCATCATGCCGGTCCACCAGAATAGGATCAGTTGCCACCGGTAATCGGGGAAATGACGGAAGTAGGCTGCGTTGTCAGAACATTGGTTACTCTCATAATGGAAATCGTGCTTCTGGATATGAGTATTGGAATCTATGAAATCTATGCGTCTGTTGAAGATGGTGGCAAGAAACATGGCACGGGCAGAATCGACATTTTCAATCTGCTGTGCAATTTTTTCTTCAGTAAACCTTTTCATCTTCTGCATCTTAATCAGATTGTTGGAGAGCTGTGTGTATTGTCCCATGAGGTCGGTGGCAAAACGATATTGTTTCCATGAAAATCCATCCATATCCGCAGGCACTCCCATAAATTCCATCTTCTTGCGCAAACATTTGTCGCGACGGCGCAGACGCAGAGTAGGGTAGGGAAAACGTGTAAGGAAAGAACCTTTATCGTTTTCAAGCCAATCGAGCAATCCCGCACCGGCACCGATGTATTCCGCAGACGAGCGGTCATTGGTCTTAGGCTGGGAGGACAGCCAAAAGTTCAGTTGCCAAAGATAAAGAGGGAAAATTTCTTCCTTCTGTCTACGTCGACCGAAATGTTTCTCTGCTGACAAAGTTCGGCGACACAAATAACACTGTTTGTCGAGAGGCAGCGATTCATCCGGATTTTCCACAACTTCTATTTCCGACAAGATAAAGAAACAGGCAATCTTTACCTTTTTCATATCAAAAGGATGATAACGGTCAACTCTCGCAATCTGTTCAACCATGATGCGAGAGATAATCTCCAACTGAGATATACTGCACTCGTTCCAATGTCGAGGTAAAGTTAGATTTATTTTTTCTGTCATATAGAATCGTTTTTTCTATGACAAAAGTAGACAATTGAAAAAAAATGATGCGGACATTATTTGTCGTATCATCAAGAACGGAAGAAGCCGTTCTGCGACTGTCGGCAACAGCGCAAAACAGCTTCAGAAGCCTTATGCTTTAAAGAGTGGCATGAAGGGCGTTATAGTCCCATATCTTCGTACAATCATTTTCACAGGGTTGCCAATCATCATCACAGAAATAAAAGGCGTAAGCGGCTTTGATGATGTTCTCCTCCTGCATATAAGCGCACAGGTCGGCATACATACTATTGAAGGCAACGTATTTGTCCCAGGGGTTCACGTTGGGATGGAACTTCATTTCCTTTGTCACTTCCTCCACCTTGGATCGCGACCAATGAGCCCCCATTCCGGATGACATGCCCTCGTCATCATAGACACCGCTATATACGAGTGCATTGACATCATGATTCGCCATCTTCTCAGAGTAGTGGCGACCATAAAGCACGGCATGCTGATGACGCAGAATATGCCAATACAGCTTGGGATTGTTCTGCTCCAAAACAAGAAGATCAGTAGAGAGCGTGTCTATCGCCTCCCACATCTTCTTCTCAGTGGCCATACCCTGTGCGCGAGCCTGTTCTATCATTTGCTTGTAATTCATTTTGTTTGCTTTTTGAGAGTTCAACAAATAGGGCAAATCCCACGGAAATGTGGGATTACCGGTAAAGTCTTAACAACAGAATCATTCTTCTCACTGTCATTCTTCAATTCTGTCTTCTTCATTTCTTTCTTTTTCATATAGCTGCGTGAATTTTCGTTGAAGGATAAGCAACAGCAACACAAACCAGTTCGACAGATATGCCACCACAATAGCCGCCAGCGCCGATGTGTAGACATCGTGGCCGAGGTAGAGCAGCGCCGACATTGTAACCCAAAAAGTGAAACACTGAGGGCATGATGCCACCTTGTCAACAACACGGGCAATGGCTTCGGCCAGTCCGAGGTGTTGGGCGAGCGTGGCGGCTATCATGGTGGCTATAGCTATCAGAACTATCATAGCTTTATGTTGTTACAAGGGTGAGCGTTACGGGGCAGTCGGACACAAACGTCTTGGAACAGTTGCAGCACGATATGCGTGCAATGCCGTTTTGGACGGTTCCCACTGCTATGTTTACCGAATTGATGGCGGTGGCGCTGAACACCGGTATGGTGAAGTCTTGCGACACCACTTGTGAGCGTGTGCAGCATGAGCCACAGTTGCAGGGGATGTAGCTTACCACGCCTTCAACGTGAATGACGATGATATACTGTGATGTGCCTACGTTGGCAATGCTCTTGACGGAGAACTGCGGAGCGAACACGGGTGTCTCGTCTACGCAAGCCGGTGTGCAGAGCTGCTGTGTGATGTTGACATCATAATATGGTGCGGCGGCTGTTGCACCTGCCGCAAGTGTGGCTATGATGATAGCCGGAATGGTACGTTTGTTCATAATCGTTTCTGTTTTATTATAGCGACGATGCTTGCCGCCGCTTGGTTTGTTACTCTGTTCAATGTTTTACCTGATAGCCTTGCGTCTGCTCTATGGGTAGGTTCTTGTCGAGAAGGTCGGCAAGCTCGGTGAGGTCTTCTTCTTCAAACGTCACCATGCCTTCAAGCACAGACAGCGGTCCGTTACCTCGCATCTTCTCCACTATGTCGTGTGCCATCTGCGGTATGCTCTCTTCGGGTATCTGACCGAAATATCGGGCAAGCATAGGTGTGACGAGCGAGTTGATTATTGGCTGGATGAGTGGCTCGATGTCCTTCTGCAGGGCATAGCTGCCACTGACAATGCCTAACGAGCTGATGGTGGCTTGCAAAGACTGAAGCATGGGTAGGCGCATGAGGTTGCCCGCGGCTATCTGTGAAATGGCGGGTCGCGCCCATTCGGACACGACTGCCGCCAGGATTTGTGAGTTTTTGTATTCCATATATATAACTGGATTACGTCATTCTCCTACTGATTGCATCCGCAACCGCAGCCTGTCTGACATACGTTGGTGGAAGGAATGAACCGTTTGGTTACGCTCAACAAAGAGGCCACCTGCGACTTGAGCACGTCGATGCTGGCGTTGGCTGCCGCATTGTAAGCCATCTGCTGTGCGTTGACGGCTTGCTGCGCATCCTTGTTAGCGTCTACCTTGTCTTCTACACGGCGCAACTTCATGTCGAGATACTGTGTCACTTCCACGAGCTTCTTGTCGGTGTAGTTCTCGCTCTTCTGAATGGCGAGTTCGGTCTTCAGAGTGCTGTTCTCCTGAATAAGGTTGGTTTCACTCTTAGTTACGAAACGCGCGTCAGGGTCGGTAGGATTGGCTGTCATGCCGTTGTTTCTTCCAATACCCAGAAGCGAGGCGCTGCCTCCCAATAAACTCGTTGCCAAGCCTGCGATGCCGAGACCCAAGGCTGTGTTGCCAAGTCCCTTGCTGGCAACATCATAGTTGCCGTCATTAGTTTTAATCTGCATAGTTGTTTGTGTTTGGTTGGTTTCGTTCATTATTGAACTTGTTGCAAAGGTAGGGGAGAAAGTGGTAGGGGAGAAGTGTTTCTTATTAAGTGTTCTTGCTGTGGGATAACGTATAATTTCGGCTAATATTAAAATAAAAAAGCCTCACGCTGCTAACGTAAGGCTCGGTACTGTATAAGATATTCTGATGACTATCGGGGATGCGGTGTGAACTTCCCTTGCGACTCTTCGGCTACGGAAATGTATGGCACCACTTCGTCGCGGATGATGTCGAGGAATAGCTGTGCGGATCGCTTCTTGGGTACGTCCTGCATCCAGTGAGCGTTGCTCATCAACTGCTGTTCGAGTCCGACGATGGGACGCGCTACAAGGGTAGGGTGGTTGCGCAGGTAGAGCTTAGGCATGAAGGTGACATACTTGGTTTCTTCTACCGAAGCAAGGGCTTCATCGGGGTCGCTGATGATACACTTGATATTGAGCTTATACAAGTCGCGCTTGATGTTTTGCTGAAAGGTCTCAATGGCACGCTCGCCAATGTCGGGCATGATGATTGGGTGCTTCAGAATGTCTTCATAAGACACCTTCGGAAGCGAGGCAAGGGGATGGGTGTCGCGCATGATAGCATATACATTAAAGGGTATGCAGGGTGTCGTCTCTATTCCTTCATGACGGTATGCCATATTCATGGTGAAAGCAAGGTCTAACATGTGCGCCTTTAGCGATTGATTAAGAAGGTATGCTTTGGTGAAGTTAGCATTGATACGCACGTTGGGGTATCTCTCCATGAATATCAATGCTGCCATGCGAACATACGGAGAAATAAACGAGCCTACGCCTATGCGCAATTCACCGGTCATGCAGTTGTTGAGGGCGTTGATTTGCTCTTTGCAGTCCTCGGTCTGCTTCAGTATTTCTTTGGCACGAGGCAACAGGGCTTCGCCGCTTTCAGTAAGCATGATGCCGTGTGATGTGCGGATAAGCAGTTTGCAGCCCAACTCGTCCTCCAGGGCGCGAATGTGCTGGCTTACCGCCGACTGGGTGACACAACAACGTGTGGCAGCCGTACTAAACGACTTTGTTTCGGCGACATAAACAAAGGAGCGTAAATGTCTTAATTCCATAAATCAAAAAAGTTTAGTTATTATACGTTTACATTTCAACGATTTTAAGAGATGTTTTCTGATTGCAAAATTACTCACAATTATCTTATATCGTTACAAAGTGGTATTAAAATTGCTAATAATAAAATAAATATATAAGAATACTAATATTTATTAGAATAAAAAATTCCCTGCATCTCTACCTTTTAATATAAAGGATTGATGCAGGGAAGCTATATGCCAAAAGATATGTCATATTTTATCGAGCGCTTACTGTTCACTTTTCTCTGCCGTTACACTTTTCTTCTCAATGAAGTTTTCGGCATCGTCAAGTTTTTTCGTGGCGGGGTCTGGATCGCTCGTTTCAGCCCCGCCATTTAACCCCCCACCGCTTTGGAAGCAAGGAGTGAATCCCAACCCTTTTCATCCGTAGGCTCTGTGACGTAGAGGTTCGGATAATACACAGGTGATAACTTAGCTTCGTAAGTGGTGATACGGTCGTCACTGGCTGCTGCACCAGTATCGGTAGTAATAGCACCCGAATCAAACTTCACCTTACGGTTCGGGTCGTAGATAATCTGCGAAACATCATCATCCTTTGCGATGATGAAGATGTCGTTGTTGTTGATTGCACGCGCCAACTTACCTGCTGCAGGATTAACAGAGTCTACAACGAAAGTACTGGTGATCTCGAAACCTTTGCGATGACCAAGAGACGAACCCTTGATCTGCTGCTTCTCGTCAGCACACTGCACCTTATATAGACCCTTTCCTGCTGCGAAGACAGGAGTTGAATAATTGTTCTCGGTCGCAACAAGAGGAGCAGTGAGCTCACTCTTCAGTCCGATGTAAATATCAGTGCCAAGACCTGCGAGGTTTTCCAGGCACTCGTCTTCGTTGAGCACATCAACGAGCTGTGGACATGTTACTGATCCCATAATATTTAATGTTTTTGTGTTGTTAAAAGAAAAGGGGCGGCGGTTGGCTATTTTCGTTCGGGTCAAGTTACCCGTCGCCCCCATTGATTTATAGAGCTTATGAGTGAAGCCGTTGGATTATCCTCCTACCTTCTTGAAGAACGCTGTCAAGCCCATGTTCATGCCCGTGGCAGTGAGCTGAATCTTCTTCTCTGTTGAACCGTTGCTCCAGTTCACGAACTTGTAGTTGGTGGTGTCGGTAGCCTCGATAGAGAGAATCTGATTTACAGAAGTCTCAACAGGTTTAGAGTAAGCAACGTTGTTCACCTTCACTGTACCGTCGATCTTGCCAGTGTCTTCGTCAGCATGGGCAATGGTAATAACGAGGTTAGTGTTGGTGTAGTCGCCTGCAAGGAACTCTGTAGAAGCAAGGTTTCCATCCGACATACAGAAAGCATACTTGAATGGGTTCTTGATACCAGCACCCTGGATTGACTGAATCTGGAACTGGATGTCGCGCATGTCATCGTCAGTACCTACCTTTACACCGACATAAGTCTGGTTGCTATCGGTGTCAACACCGTAAACAAAGTTCTTGTCGATAGTAGCATACATGCGGTCGCCTTCGCCGAAGTCGGCAACCGGACAGAGAGTAACCTTTGAGAGACCAGGGAGCTTGTAGTTGCCACCTACCTCATACTCTACCTTGAAGTTGCCATGATACTTATTGGCATAGCCGGCTGCGATGTTGGCTGCTGTAGTCTCCGACATATAAACGCGGACATTCTGCTTGCGCAGACGAGCATCCCACTGACGGTGCCACTTGATGAAGTTGTCGTAAGGAGTAGAATCGTTGTTGTCAGCAGGCTCTGAGATAGCCTCACAAGGAATGAGGTTACCGTTGGCCTCTGAGATAATACCGTCCTCGATGTCGTGCTTAACGCAGGTATGGAAACCATCGTAGAGAGCCATTGCCTGATCGTGAGCAGGTACGTTCTCACCACCCTTGTCGAGGTCGATGTCACCATTCCACAAGTTAGCAGTCAAGTTGTCGGCATAGTTGCGAAGAACTGCCTCTGTTGCTGCTGCCGAGAGAGGGTACTGACCCTGTGCATCTGTACCGAATACAGTCTCACAGTACTTGTCGATGTTGTCGGTGTAGTGATCCCAAGCGAGCTTCACGGTAAGTGTGCGCTCTTTGAGGAATCCTGCCTCGCTGTTTACCTTTGTGTGAACGTCCTTACGACGGGTTGTGCCACCCTTGCGGAGAAGGATGTGGAATGTACGCTTGTACTGAATACCAGATACGATGTCAATGCCAAGGCGGTCCATCTCTTCTGCATCAGTATAACCAGGCCCCATAAGGATTTCCTTAGTCACCTGCTCGGCTACGTGCTGAAGCGCGTCCTTGCCGATAAAATCTTTGGGAGTTGTTGCCATAATTGTGTTTGTGTTGTTGTGTTGTTGTTAATGTTTTGTCTGTTTGTTGTGTTGGTTGAGAGCTTTGGTTGGGAAAGACTATTCCTCACCACGCTTAAAGCGCTCGAAAGCAGCTTTACGCTCAACGTTGGTCTTGTACTTGCTACCATCGAACGTGCGCAGCTGCGGAGTCTTTACTCCCTCGCCATTATTCTCAGGAGCATTGCCTGCGTTCTGCTCTGCGCCGGCATCGTGGGTCAGCTCGTCAATCTGAGCCTGCTTGTCGGCAATAGTCTGCTCGGCTGTAGCAAGAGCGTCCTTAGCGGTCTGCAAGTTTGCTTCTGCATCAGTCTTGTCGGCTGTGATCTGGGCAATCTCCTTATCCTTTGCCTCGGCGAGAGATTTCAGCTCGTCGTCCTTCTTGGCAATGGCTTCCGCGTGCTGTGCGTTAAGGTCGCTTAGTTCGTTACTGTGAGCCTCGTTAGCCTGGGCGAGTGCGGTCTCCGCGACTTCCTTTGCTTCGTTGGCTGCGTTTACTTGAGCGGAGAGTTCATCAAACTTGCCCTGCAATTCTGCGAGAGCGGTCTCCGCTGTGGTGGCTTTCTGCTCGGCATCAGTCACCTTCTGCTCAGCTTCCTTCATGTGGGCTTCAAGATTGTCAAGAAGCGAGGCGTTCATATACGCGCCCTCTTCCGTAACGGCAATCTCGCCAGCCTGCAATCCGCAAGCGTTGCAAATAAGAGGATATTTCTCCATATTTATATTGGTGTTTGTGTTGGTTGCTTCCGGCTCATTCTCCGGCTCGTTTTGTGGCTCGTCCTCTGGTTCGTCTTCCGGCTCGTTCTGTGGCTCAATCGTCTGCTCACGGTTGATAAGTTCAGCTCTACCATCATAAAGGGCAAAAGTGTGTTGAACCACCTCCTTAAACGACGACTGACCATCCATAAGAATACCTTTCACGTCCTCGGCATTGAACACCTTACCATGCAGATGCTCATCGGTGGCGTTAGGGCAAGCTTTTTTAACGTCGGCACGGAACTCAATGCCAAGTTCGGCAAGCTCCTTGATAAGCTCCTTGTCATCATCCTTGTTAGCAAGGTCGCGGTAAGCCTTATTCTTGTCGAACGACTTAGGATCGTAAAGTTCATGATAGGTCTCGTCGGTATACTTGCCTTTAGCTCCATCGGGCAAAGTATAGAACGCTGCCATCACACCGATGCAACCAATCTGGTCTTTCGGATTCATATAGTAGCGTTCATCACAAAAAGAGGCGAGATACATTCCTGCAGAATCACACATACCATCAATCAAGGCTATAACCCTCTGACCCTTTGAGTGGGCATAGTCAATGGCAAGTGCATAGTCGTTCTTTGCCCATGCCGAACCGCCAGGAGTATTGATGATGAAAACGTGACCGCGACAAAGAGGATGATCGGCTGCCCGCATCATCATGTCGCGATGGTCTATTGAACCATACGAACAATAGCCACCGTTGCGAGTGATAGGGCCGTCAACAGTAAGAACCGAAACGAAAGGAAACGTCTGCGCATCCTCGTCATCAGCAGGGAGGTTTAAACACCAGTTGCCTCTCACCTGCTTGCCATCCTCCGAAATCTGATATTCCTCAGGATAGTAAGTCTTGCCGACGGCATCCTCGGCTGTGACATAGCCACAAGTCTTCTCCGGCTTGCTGAAAGCCGCATGAGTATTCAGATTGTGCTCAAGCGACTGACGGATACCATGCACGAAGTCGGGACTGACCATCCACTTCTTTTCAGTTAGAATTTCGTAAAGTCCTTTCATTTAAAGTTTAGTGTTTGTGTTGTTATTATCCTGAATACAACCTTTTTACCAGTTGCTAAAGTTGCGGAGAAGGGACTCGAACCCTCGACCTCCTGGTTATGAGCCAAGCGAGCTGCCACTGCTACCACTCCGCTGTGTTGTTATCTATTGCAAAAGTAGTGAAACAGACCTTCGGCTTACGGACAAAAAAAACGCCGGAACCTTCACAGGCTACGGCGCCGAAATGGCATTGAAAAGAAGTATTACTAATTCTACATAATTGTTATAGGAATAAAATCTGACATTGATTTCATGGAGATAGAGAGCGAAAGCCGCTTATCGCTCTGCGAGAAGTTGGTATTTGTCGTAAGCATAAATGTTCCAGGTAAAGTATAACAGAGATGAAGCAATCCGTCTTGACTTTTCAGTACAAGATAATAATCTTCATCCTCAATGGATATTTTTCGTTGCGTTTCACGCACAATTTGCTTTCCGTCATTAACGGAAGCACTCATTCCAAAGGAAAATACCTTCCCATTCCCTTTTACAGACATGGTTGATTTCACAGACAGCGAATCTGCCACAACGTCTGCTTCACCATCAATGGTGATATGTAGCAAGGCATCAGGCAAGACGCAATTGTTCATGACGAGTATCTGGGGCAAACTGAAAGGCAATGGCATTGATGAACCACTTACAGGATATAAATAAGCATCGGTTATACCCTCAAGGAAAAATTCTTTGCATTTATCAGGTAAATTCATATATTCAAGGATTTGGTTATATTTTAATATTTTTTATATTTACAATTAACTTTTATATACATAGTCAGTCTGTCCACTGAAATTCATCAATATGATGTACGTGCTCTGTACTGTCCTCATACTGCATATCGAGACAGGAATACGACTTGAAGAATACATGCTCAGACTTTATCCATCGTTCAACTACGCGACGCAGGTTGTCTTTCTCTTCAGAGGAGGGGTCTATGCCGTATCTCATAAGGAAACGCTCAAGCATGGCAGCTTTGCTACGTGCAATGATCTTACCGTTAGCAGTGCAATAATCAAAAGTGGCCAATGCCCATTCAACCACACTCCTTTTGAACTCATTATTGAGAAGTTCTATCAATTTAGACTGCCCCTGACGGTCAATGTTCCATGTCGGAGTGACTACCCGCACGGTATCTACCACCTCTATCTCACTTGGCAACTTTATGCAAAGATAGTCTTCTTTATCAGACTTGCTGTATTCCAAAGAACCTACCAGCCGATGCACCTCTGTAAAGGTCAGATAATCCTCGCTGTTGCGGTTCAACAACACACTACCACCCAACGGATGCCTGCCATTAAGCATATTCTTCCACTGCTGATGCGAAAAACATTGTGGATTTACGCCCTGCGTCACAGCACCTGCATTGGTCAGAGAATTACGCAAAACAAAGTGTTCAGGCATATATGGACTGAAAACTACCGGTTCTTTCTTGGCAAGTATATGCTTCGGGTCGCGATGGCGGAAGAACTGACAACGACTGACGGGAAGCCGGAGATAAATATTAGGCATAAGCGTTATTTTTTCTTATATTGTGACATTATCATATCAGTTACTTTCAGACTGTATTTCAGTGTATCATTTGCATCTATAGGTCCCACGAGTTCATCCACTTTTCTGGTCTGCTCCTGGTTAAGATTGAAGGCGAGAGACACAGCATCAATATAACGCCCTCCGCTCACTGTCCGTCTGAGCAAATTTGAATTGAATTTTTTGTCTGTTCCGACAAATTGGTTTAGTGCATCTATCATATCCTCTTCTGTATATACAGGAATGACTGGCCGCAGTTTGTGATATTTTTCGCTGAATGTCTTCAAACGCTTCGCCAGATAGTCGTTGATACTGTCGGCATAATTGATATACAACTGTGCTTCAGCAGACTCGGCATCATCACATCGTGTGGATTTGAAAAAGCCACGCAATTGAGTAAGCACCTTTACAACTGCATCAAACTGGTTGAACTCAATCGTTTCGCCGAAGATATTACGCATATCCTCCTTGATATCTACGAGTAAAGACTCAAGCATATCTGCAAGAAACGTTATTTTGTCAAGGTTCGCCGCCAATCTGTTGACTTTCTCCTTCATGCCTTCTTTGGAATAGTCCACATAATATTTCAACAAAGTGGAAAAAGACAAGAAATCATATACCTGTTCAGAATGCAGATTAATCTGCACCAAAGAGGCGAACAACATGTCAGCCAATTTATGGTCGCGTTGTTGGATGGCTTTGATCAGAGAAAGCATTTCCTGCGAATTTGGGCGCATACGTTCGGCTGATTTAACCAAAGAATTTCTCTTTTCCACGGCTTCCGCAAAATTCGGGTCATGAAACAAGACCTTCATTGCGTCTGTATATTTCTCGGCAGGCACATCCTTAAAGTCAAAGGTGTATATGGTAGGTTGCATCTTGACTTTTTCCATTGATTGACTCCCATTTACATTCTGTTCAGTATTCTTTTTATGCTTTGACATAATTCATACACTCTTTACGTATTTTACATAATAATGGTTACAACCATAAATTTATCTTCGGTCGCTGTCACCGGCAATGACATTTCTCTGCTTGCATGAAGCAAGTTTTGCGAGGTTTTCTTCAGCCACTTCTTCGAGCGTAACGCCCATAACTTTAGCCAATCCAGCCGTCTGCCAAAGTATATCTCCGATTTCAGACAGCATAAGCTGACGTTCTTCATCTGTGATATTCCACATCTGCGTGTGTAGGATTTTGCCTTCTTCATCACGTGTTGTAGTTGTAATATGCAGCTTACCCTTCCGCATGTGCTTACCTACCTTGCTTGCAAATTCGCCGACCTCACCTACGAGATTGACAAGCATATAGAAAAGATTGTCACTCTCCGGCATACAAGTGCTCATAGCCTGGTCCTGATATTCATTTAAAGTTAGATTTGCCATAATGTTATATTGTTTTAAATTTCAAAATCAGGTAAATACACACGCATACGCTCCAGTATCTTGTTGCATATCAGTTCTGCCACCAAATACGCATTAGGATGCGGTTTGCCGGTCTTGCCGTGATAGCGAAGGTCGATGATATTCTGCCACTCGGCAATGGTATATGTATATGCCACCACCGTGTAGGTATCAAGAGGAAGTACGCCACGTGCATCTTCCGGCTTCAGTCCCGCTTTCAGCAGACGATTGTAGCCCCATTCACACACTCGGCATACAAGACTATATACCATGCGTTGCCAACGTGTGCCGTCAAGATACCAATGCGGACGTGCTATCTGCACTCCTCCTTTCTTCTCAAGGTTGCAGTAGCGTGTACTCTGCTCGGCAATGCAGTTAGGTGATGTGCGGTTCAACTCGCGCGAAGTACTGATTTGAGTCGTAACAACAAACGTCATGCGAAGCAAAAAAAACGCTTCCATACATCCGAACTTTTTCGCTTTTTCAATAAACTCCGCCTCATTAACACCAAACGAATCAAGCATATCCTTTATGTTTGGATGTTCAAGGAGAAACTGCATGTTCGTACTTATCCAGACCTTATGCCCTGAAACCGCATAATCGATATAAGGGGAGGCATTCACGAATGACCAAAAAAAACCAGGAAGTCTTTTGTCACTGTTCATAAAATAATAAGCCGAGCCGTGCCGGAACATAGAGCGATGGCCACTATCCCAAAAACTCTTGCAGCGTTCCTCGTCACGATGCTTGATGAAAGCCTTCAACTCTTCTTCCGTCAGATCTTCATCAGGTTGTTTACCTTTCGCCTTGTAACATATTCTTCCTACTCGCGCAATATGTTCGGTCAATGTGGTCTGCGGCCACCATTCTACTGTAGGACTTATATATATCATTACTCTGAAATCTTAATTTATTGTTGACAAAATAAAACATATCTCAAAATCCATTCATGATTCGCTTCTTTATAGCTTCCACTCTTTTTTCCAGCAGGTCGATTGGACAATCATTGATTAGAAGACTTGAATATCTACTCAATGGAAGAAAATTGCGGTTCTTGTCGCGGTCAAGCCTTTCCTGTGTCACGCCACGCTGCAAACGCACACTCTCTGGTGCCGTGACATAGATAGAATAAATATCCATGTCAGGAAATTTCATCCTAAGTCCGGTCAAGCCATCCTCGTCAATCACATAGATTGCCTTATAACCTATCTGTTCAAGGGTGGTCCAATACTCATAGCCGCCATACTGAGTGTACGCCAGCATCTTGTCGTGCGGCACGTCGCACTTTTCCACAAAATGATGCTCCACACCATCCGTTTCATCAGAGCGTTTAGGACGTGTTGTGTATGAACATAAAACCTTATATCCGGTAAGTTCAGACAGCATCCGAGCCACAGTGTCCTTTCCTGCACCACTCGGACCGGTAATAGTTATTAGTTTCATATCTCGTTTTTGTTTGAAATTTAACATTTGGGTAATCAGTATAGAGCCACAGAATTTACTCCTTCAACTCACTCCAAACTCGCCTACAAATCTGCCGATAGGTTTCTTCTCCCAATGCCACCTTACAGGCATGAATGAGATAGTTGTACGTCACAGTCTGACTGCTTCCCAACTGCTGCCATTTCAGATTGGTCTGCGCTTCATTATATTTAGAGCTGCATCTTGATAGTTGGTGGAACAGGTCAAGTCCATACGGATGTGAACGCAATGCCCATCCCGCTTTCACCCAGTCGTCATAACTCTCGGTGATGTTCCGATGGTTGCCTACAAGTTCCTGCACGATAACCTCAATCAGTCTGTCTTGCACCCGCTGCTGTTCCCAGAAGTTAGAGTTGCCTTCTACTTTATACTCTACATTCGCATTGTGCGAGCGATACGCTTGGCGTGAAGCCAAGGAAACAAGCTGAACTTGCTCACCTTCCAGTCCCTTATACGGCACCACATTTTCATTTATATATATATGCTCAGGATCATCCCATGAAGCGAAGCGCACACGTCCGATGTTGCTGCAAGCCTTGTCAAGCGTAATGCCGATAGCGGCATAATCTTTGAGCAGAGCTTTGAACTGGTCTTTGTGTCGTTCTGGGTACGCCAACTTAACCAGACCGAAATATCCGCTGCCGGAACACGATCGCATCAGCAAGGCTATCTCCGGACGATAACTGCAAGCGAAGCGCACATTTTCAAAGTTGCTCAGATGGGCGTTGTCCGCAAGGTCGATGTCGATGGCGAGCCAGCCTGTGTGCTGCTGCAGGTGACTCTCCCGACGGCTCACCATCACGCGCTGCCCGGGATGAGTGAGGCTGTCGTCCTCATAGAGGGCAAACAGGCCGCTGAGCGTGGCACCAGGCAGTTTCTTCTTGGTATCGATGTATTCCTGCATCTTCTTGGCCTTACTACCAAACTCCTTACGCATAGCGCGAAGGTGCTGCACATACGACTTCCATCTATCCGTAAGACAAAACTCGCGAATAGACATCTGCGTGATACACTCGCCCGTTTCGTAGTCAACAAACTTTCCCTTGGCATCATGCGCATCTTTATATATGGAACATATCTCGTCAAACATTATATATGAAAATAGGTGAGTTATTATGTGGTTGCAAATTTAATAATTAAAATTGATTCAAACAATATTTTAGTTATGTTTTCTTATAAAAATCATCTTTGAACTTTTTATTCTTCAAAAGTCCATTTTTTAGACTTTGAGTTCATTTTCAAAAGAAATACCGAAAAATGAAAAGTCCATAAATCTGAAAACACGAAGTAAAGTTCATAAGAAATCCACCTCGTGACCGCCAAACGAATTTTTCAAAAAGCGATTTAACTTTCTGATTTTCCGCTAATTACTTACTAAAAGTTTAAAAATAAGGAATTTTTAAATATATCTATACGAGCGTAAGGAACTAAAAATATATAAAGAATAGTAGAAATAAGGCATTTTATTGCGTTTCCAGTCGTCTCTTTGCCTCTCCTCATATCCTACAATTCATTAAATGTCAACTATTTACGCCATAGGCGTTAATGCTACTAACTATATAATCAGGGTTCGGGAGTTTTGAAAATGGGAAAAAAGAAAATTGGCGAAATTTATATATAGTAGTAGTGGTTTTGAGTAGATTTATGGACTTTTAACCTGTAGACTTTAGATAAAGTCCATGATTATTAGGGAGTTATAAAAATCCGCGGTTTTGGACTTTAGGGGACAAAAGTTTATTCCTCACCAAAAGAGAAAAGGTCGCCTCGCCTGACGGCGCGACGACCAAATAAATGCTTTGCTGCTTGCGTAAGCTATTTGTTCTTCATAAACTGGTTGGCCTTTGTCATGCTGTCATAGAGCTTGCCACGGCCATACATATCAATCTTTGCCTCAATAGGCTGCTCCAGGCGTTGCAAGAGCGTGTTTACGGCTTGCAGAAGGGCTACGTTGGTGTTGGCTTGGTAAAACACCATTTCGTCGGTTACGGTCGCGCCTGCGGCGACTGTGGGGCTTGTTTCGGCTACATTACCAGTGTCGTAGGCACGGCGACCTGAATAGTTGCGGTCGTAATTGACGAGAGCCTTCAATAGTTGAGGGTTGTTCATCATCATGGCTTGTGTGGTCTCGCGTCCGATTACCAATTCTGGGCCATTCTCGGCTACCAGGGACGGGTGGCCGTTGATGGTGGTGGCGGTAGGCTGTGTGAGGAGCGAAACACCGTTGTGGGGCTTGTTGTCCTCTGTTGCCCAATAGAGACTGCCATCGTTGCCGACGAACGGACGGAGGTCTTGCACATTACCGGAGTCGTAGGTAAGCATGCCGGAGACTATCTTTGTGTTTTTACCCTTGTCGGCACCGTTAGTTGACTTGTCGCTGCCACCAACCTTGCTGATAGCAAAGTTGAGCAATCCCATGAGGATTGCCATCATTGCGCTGTAAGCGATTGGACCGGCAATTGGTCCGAGAGTACTGACACACCAACCGAAGATACCTACAGAGCGAAGAGCTGCCATCACCTCTTGATGAGCCACCTCAAGCTGTTCCTCTGTCTGGTTATTTACCGTCTGTGTCGTAAGCAAAGCCGCTCCAGTGGCAGCCTCACCCTCTACCTTGGCTGTACCAAACGCCTGCTGCATGAGAAGTAACTGCGTATAGTGTGCGGTGGTTTTCGCACGGTCTATCTGTTGCTGGCTAATCATCTGAAGGGTGTTGGTAGCAAACGATTTTATCATCTGCTTTAAGGCTGTCTTCAATGCCTTGCGTCCTTCGGAAGCGTTTTCGGTCATAGTGGCAAAAACATCGCCTACCGACTCGCCAAAGGTTTGTAGTGGACCCATGAAAGTAAGGAGCGAGTTGTATTGTTCAAACATATCATCAGTGAGCTTCTTGGCGTAGTTAGCCTGCTCTGCCATTATACTCTTACGAGCGTCGGCAAGCTGCTGCTCAGTAGCGTTGTGGTCTTCGAGGAACTTGTAATACTGCTCAGCAAACTCCATGCGAGCCTTCAACAGTTCAAGTTCGGGATCAGAAGCCGACACCGACTCCATACCCATACGCTGACCGGCATTACGATAACCACCCTTAATGGAAGCCTCCTGTTCCATTCCCGGCAGCTTACTTTGGTAATCTTTATAGAAATCAGTCTTAGACCATCCGTAATCATTCAGCTTCTTGCGCTCGTCGTCGCCTTTCTTGCTTGCCGACTCGTATTCGTCGTTATACTGGATGAGCTTCCGATAAAAGGCTTGCCATTCCTTTGCATCATTACCGAGCGTTTCTGCAATGCGCTTGCCCATTCCGTCAGGATCGTCGCCAAAAAGGAGTTTTAAGAGCAAGCCCCTACCCTTTTCTGTGCCAACATCGATACTGAAGACTTTATCAATGTCAGTACGGGCTTTTTCAAACATGGCAATGATGTTTTTTTTGCGATTATCAAAGGCAGACGTATCGAGGACTTCCTTTCCGTCAACAATAGTCTTCTTTACCGCTGTTTCTTCTTTGGTCGGATTGGCATAACCGAGGGTATTGAAAGTGTCGTATGCGCTTTGCTGTACCACACCCGTATAGTCATGCTCCAGGATAGCCTTACGGCGAGCCTCCTTCTGCTGTATTTCGAGCTTTAGATTAGCCTGCGCGCTCTTTGTGGCTTTGGCGAACACCTCGGCGAGAATAGAATTAAGAGGACGTTTGAGACTGTTGCCCAACTCGTTCAGTTTTTTGCGCAAGGCATCGATATTGCTCGACGTAATGCCTTTGAGCAATCCTTCAGAGAGATTCACGCCCGTCTCGTCGGTCTGCTCGATAAGGTCATCCTTCATAGTGAGCTTGAACTGCTCCCATGTGTTAGCCTGTCCTGCGATAGCAAGTCGTACCTGCTCAAGAGCCTCGTTCATGCGCCGCTTTACCGGCTCTACAAACAAGTCTTGCTCGGTCTTATCCATACCCAAGCCGATGGCCTCCTGCATCTTGGCGTTTATCTGACGCTCGTAGAAATTGCGAACGTTATCCATGATAGCGTTCGCCTCGTCCTGTTTCTGCTTCAGTTCCTCACGCCAAGCACGCTCACGGTCGCGTCTTTCCTGCTTCTCGCGCTTGATGGCATCCTTATCGGGCTTTTCTGAGACAGAGACACCGGAAACGTCTTCAGTTACTACATCGTCAAGTTTATAGAACTTATATTTTTTCTGTACTTCCTGTTCGGACATGATTTGGGCGGCTTTTTGATGGATGTAGGCAACTCCCATGGCTACCAATTTCTCAATATCGCTGTAAGGGGTTCTTACGAAAGATTTGTTTTTGCCACCTCCAGCATTCTTATCAGTATACTGCCATGTGTAAGCATCATCAGGAGCACCGTTCGTATTCCTCAGTGCAGTGATGAGAGCCTTACGGGCTTGACTGTTTTTATTCTTGCCTACCCCGCTGCGACGAATGTACTCATTAATCGTATAAGATGTTCCGTACTTGGTAATATTGTCACTTACAAAAGCATTCAACCAATCTCCGCCATAGGCACCCTGGCCGAGTGCTTTTGCCTTTTCGTCATAATTGTAAAGTAGCTGTGCCGAGCGTCCGGCTTTAGGCTCAACGTGCTGTTTTATATCCTTTTGCCTCATTTCAGCCATGACCTTTCTTTCGATAGCGTTCGCTACTTCGTTATAAGCTTTCGCAAGATCCTTCGCAGTGGACTTCTCCGTTAAAAGTTTAGAAAGGTATGTGCCAAATTTCTTGTTGAAGTTGTCAATGACAGCCTGTCTCTCTTTTGTGCCTTTTTTAGCACCATCGATAGCCCTCTTGTAACTATCAAGTTCCGCAACAGCCTTTCCCACCTCGTTTTTAGCAGAACTCAGGGATTTTGTAAACTTATCCGCCGAATCCGCTGCATCTTTCGCAGCATTGGCGTCTTTTTGAAACCATGTGTAGGCAAGCGATAAAGCCGCTATGACGGCTCCGATAACGTTTGACGACATCGCCAGGTTTAACGCTTTCTGTGCAGTAACCCATGCCCACACAGCAGTAGCGATATTCTTCAATGCCATGAAGCCTCTAACAAGTCCCTGTCCTGCAATATAACCGATAATGGCGGGGAGCAAATTTATGAGAACCTTTAGGGAGGTCGCTATTGCTTCAAGGGTAAAAAGAGCGGATTTTTGAGCAAAAGAGGATTGGGTTAAAGCCCTGGAGAGGTTATACCACTCTATCGCCATCTGTTTCACGGAGTTGATTCCATCCGGATTGACGAAAGCCTTGGTCCACATATTATTAGCCCTTTCGAGTATACCCTGTGCAGTCTGCTGCTGTATATTGTACTCCTGTGTCACGGCAATACCTTCATTAAAGGCATCGCGTGACGTTATCGCTACCTTATCGAGCATATCGACCTTTTCAGCCATCGTGACCATAACCTTGATAAGACGCGCACCGTCTGAACCGAGATCCTTGAAAAGACCGTCAAGTGCGAAGACGTTTCCTGTATCGTGCATCTTGTGGAATATCATCTGAAGGGCTTCCATACCCTTACCTTGCGCCAGGAGTTCCTTTAGAGAACCTGTCGCCAATCCGAGGTCTTTCTCAAGAAGATTGGTACCTTTGCGCATTTCGGTAATCAATTTGCTGAAGGCTGTACTTGCAACCTCCGGCTCCATAGCCATAGAGTCTACTGCGGCACCGAGAGCAAGAATATCAGACGTGGAGAGGGCTCCTGTCTTACCCATAGCGAGTAAGCGGTTACTGAAGTCGATAATCTTGTTGGATGTAGCGGTGGTGGTGCTGGCGAGTTTAAAGATGGCGCTACCGGTCTTGAGCATGGACTGCTCCACTCCCATCTTAGGAATTAGTCCCATGACCTCAGTAATCTTAGACAGAGCTGTGAGGGCTTCTTCACCCAAATCCTCTTTAAGGGCCACATTCACCTGATTACTGGCTTTAACGAAGGACTCCAGTCCCTCTGCACCATAATTTCCTATGCCAAGCTTAGCTCCCGCGTAAGCGATTTTTTGCAGCTCAGACACTGGAGTTCTGGTGTCAATTTTTGCCAATGAGACCGCCATCTTGTCAATATCCTGCGATAACAAACCCGAAACCTTACGGATGTCGGCTAACGAATCGGACATTTGGAAATTCTCTTTGATGACGCCAGTCAGCATTGACTTGACCTTGTTGAACACTGTAAACAATCCGACGTATGCCATGAGGTTCTTCATGGCGGTACTCCATGCCCCACCCTGCTTGTGGATGGCACCCGTGTTTTTATCTATCTGTGCCTTTATAGCCTCCATCTGCTTGCGAAGCTGGGGGAGCTTGCCCGATGATTCTGACGTGCGAGACATTTCACGACGCACGGCTTGTAGGGCATTGCGCAACTGGGCAGTAGTGCTGCCAGCAAGGTTACGCATAACTTTGTCGATCATCTGTGTGTTCGAGATGTTTTGCTTGAGTTGTTTTTGCAATTGTCCATACACCGAGACCATCTCCTTGCACTCTTTCGTATTTCCCTTGCCATCGGCAATGAGCTTTTTGATTTGCGCATCGAGCTGTGCGGCGTGATTAGTCAGCGTACGAAGCATGTCGGCCGCCGACTTACCATTGCAGGTTATGTATATTTCTCTGCGAGTCTGTTTAGCCATAGTTGTGTTGTGTTAAATGATTGCAAAAGGTTTCTCCATGTGCGTAGTGGCCTGAATGAAGCGAGCCTCCAGTTCCAATCCATAGAAATTCATCAAATAGTTTTCCATCCGTCGCTGAATAGTACGAGCCTTGAACATGATACCAGGACGATGTGTTTCGCCTTGCGACGGCACCCATGCGCTGATATACCGTCGGTTGGGTTTTGCATTCTTACCGTGCTGGATGTCTTCGTAATCGCCCCATATACCTACACCCATATCAGCAAACATCATGTGCTGCAGGTGGGAGATGGCTACAGTGATATTATTTGGGTCGGACGCACTGACAACCTTTGTCTGTATGCTCTGCACTCCTTTACCCGTAGAATACCACACGTCTTTACCAGGGTGCTTCTGTGCATACTCCTTGCGTCGTTGGTTTTCCTTCAGCCAGCCTTGGTAGATTTCGGTGGGATAGATGCGCTGCACCTTGAAGTTTCCTTGCAGCTCCTCCTCGGCTTGCTGCATCCACCCTTTTATTTCCTCATTAAGAGGCTTCATAGGGTTATATAATTTCACTGCCATACGCTATATATATTAAAGGTCTTTAGACTGCGTGATATACTTGCCGTTACCGCCACAACCCCACTTGTAAAGCGGTTGCATACTTTTCCAGTCTACACCTGCCACGAGCCATTGCCCTGCATAAATATCGCCTATCAGTCCACAGGAGATGGTGCTTATATCAATGCTTTGCAATTCGGCGTTTATGATGGGATCGTCGGAAAAACAACGTCCCGATACAGGACATTTGCCTGTTCGTCTTACCTGAAGGAGCCACGACACAAGGTCTTTGCAATGGTCCATCAGACTTTCGGCTGTTTGCTCCATCTTGCGACCGTCGTAGCGTCCGAGCGTCTGCGGCGTATCTTTTACCTTAGCGAGAAACCACACCTGGTGTGATACCTCCATCTTGTTGGCATCGCGAAACTCGCCAGTGGTAATGATGCTGTATAGCATGCAGGGCGAGTGTATGATGTTGGCGTTACGGGAAAAGATGTTCTCAAGGTCAATGTAGCGGATGCGGAAGAACGACTGTTCCTCCAGCTTGCCTTCGGGTTTGTGAGACAGGGGCTTGTAGATGGTAGCCCAATGCTCAAGGATATTGCTTATTGTCATAGTCAAATGATTTTTTATCAATGATAAGGGAAGGGGCATCCAATGAATCGAATGAGACAAACTTCTTCGGTCATCAACATTTGTTTCATTCGATTCATTTGATGATTTACTGTTTTTTCGCTGCTTCCTCCGCTTCCTCCTTATCCTTCATCAACTCTTTCAGCTTTACGTTGAAATGTCGCTCGGTCTTGTCTGCCACAATCTTTTGAAGCACTCTCGCCCATGCTGCTCCGTTGCAGGTGCTCTCGTTTTCGAGTATGCTGACGAACTGCACCAGGCAGTACATGGCCGTGAGCTGGTTGGCGAGGTGGGTGTTCATATAGCCCAACACGTTGCGGTCGAGATACGAGGCGAGGCAGATGCACATGATGAGCACCGAGAATGTCCACACCATCTTTGCCATCTTCTTGGAGCGCAGTTTGCCGTCCATCTTGCACTTCGGGTTGCGCTTTATCTCCTCGCGGTATCTTTGGTAGATGCGACGGTTGCACCTCCATGCCGTATAGCAGTCGATGATGAGGGCGAAGAAGTACACGGTGATAAAATTGATCGAGGGCTCTATGTGAACCCACAGCAAGCCGAGCACTGCGGCAATGGCTCGCGAGATGTAGAAGGGGTTGTTCATTTTTGTGTTGTGTTTTATGTGTTGTTGTTCTGAATTTTATACCACAAAGTTACTGATAAGCTGCTACGCACAGCGGACATGGTGGGGTGCGGGGAGATTTGGGTATGTCCGTATGGGGGAGAAAGAATATCGTAACTTTGGTACATAAAACATAACACTATGTCAGGAATTACGCAAAATACATTGGCACGCATCGACAAGTGGCTCTCCTACGGCACGAGTATGCAGACGGCTTTTCCGAAGCTGGAGCAACGCTACCGTATGCAGATATGCTCGGAATTTTACAAACGATGGGTGCAAAACAAGGACATCGACCCTCGGACGGTGTGCCGCAATATCGCCCGACGCGACTATGAGATGTTCTTCAACCGTGCGGCGCAGGGCCACAAGGATGCACAGGAAATGGTGCTTGCGCTGAAGATTACGCTCGACGACGAGGGTAATATCTGTCCGCGTACCATTACGGAGCTCAACAACGACGTAATGGTGTGCAACCACCTGATACGTTTCTTCCAGACCGACGAGAGTCCGCGCCACAAGGCTATGTATCTGAGCAGTGCCGAGTGGTTGATACGCACGGGTAAACAGCAGAACAACGATCGTGCGGTGGATAAGGGTATGCAAGCCTTAGCTAATGTGTATGGCAACTTCCAGGAGGAGAAGGACGCTACGGACGAGATGCCGGACATGAGTCGCATTGCCATTACGCAGGACGTGAGCATCGTGAAGCGCGACCGTGTGAACTATACCGAGGAGGAGAAGCTGCGCATGGCTCGCAAGTATGGTCTCACTGTCAAGGACCTGCAAGAGATAGAGGACGACGAAATGTTTAGCGACAAGCGAGAAGAAGAGACGGACTACTTCGAGTATATGGAAGAGACGGACGAGGAGGATGTGATTAGACACGGGCACATGGAAGAAAGCAAATTGACAAATAATTCAGGGCCAACGGATAATGCTGAATAAACAGAAAATATAAGGAATAGAGATGAAAATAGGACTCATAGACGTGGACGGACGACACGGCAAAAAGAAATGGGGATCTACGATATACCCTAACGTGGCTCTCGGCAAGATTGCCCGTTGGCACACGATGCGTGGCGATGAAGCGGAATGGGCTCAACCTACTGACCTTTTCGACAGGCATCATTACGACATACTGTATGCCAGTAAGGTGTTCAACTTTTCGCCCGACATCGACTTTCGGCAGTTCTCATACGACCGACTGGAGAAGGGTGGTACTGGCTACGACATCTACAAGCGTCTGCCCGACGAGATAGACCGACTGCAACCGCTATACGAGTTGTTCCCATGGGTGCCAAAGAACCATGCTTACGGCAAACTGACCGAGGGCTGTCCCAACAAGTGTTTCTGGTGTGTAGTACCAAAGAAGGAAGGGGGCATCCGTCCGTACATGGATATAGAGGAGATAGCCATCAAGGGCAGGACACATGTTGTGCTGATGGACAACAATATTCTTGCGGCCGGCGACTATGCCAAGGAGCAGCTTCAGAAGATAATCGACCTCGGTCTGCATATCGACTTCAATCAGGCAATGGACGCACGATTAGTAACGCCCGAATATGCCGAGCTATTAGGCAAAATGAAATGGATAGACTCTCGCATTCGTTTTGGATGTGACACCACGGCACAAATCAAGGACTGTGAGCGAGCCATGCAACTTATCAATGGATCAGGCTTCCGAGGCGAATACTTCCTCTATACCATGATAGGCGGCAAAAACGACTTCCGAGAATGTTACCACCGTCTGCACTACTGGTGGGAGCGACTGCAACGCTTCCGCGAGAAACATGAAGGCAGAGCCGTGTATGCCTACGCACAACCATACCGCGACCCTGCGAATCCTAATCACGTCATCCCCGAATGGCAGAAGGATATGGCCCGGTGGTGCAACAAACGAATGATATTCTGCGTCACCGACTTCAAGGAATTCATGCCAAGAAAAGGTTTTAGGTGTGAGGAATATATGAAGGAATACGGAATGGACGTAATTAAATGGAAGAATCTATATGGTGTATATAGAAATATCTATTAACTGTAGGTGATAGGCATCGTTTGATGGAAACAATGGGCATCGTTCATGTTAACGAAACGACAATTTCTCAACATATCGAACAAGACGTGTTAAAGAAATGCGCTTTGCTTAACACGTTCTATAAAAAGACAGTAAAAATATGGAGTTAAATATTATGCTTTCCGAAGCATTGGAGCGAGCTTCAGAAGGACTACGAAAGAAGATGCTTCACTCGGTGGAGCTGCTGCAAAAAGCAGAGAAGATAGCTCTGAACTATGATGCCGAGAACGGATATTACTTGGCGTTTAGTGGTGGTAAGGACTCACAGGCTCTTTTCCACATGACTCAGTTGGCAAGAGTCAAATTCTGCGCTCACATGAATCTAACAAGCGTTGATCCACCCGAAGTGATACGTTTCGTAAAGAAGAACTATCCCGAAGTGAAACTGCTAAAGCCTGGCAAATCCATTTTTTTGCACGCCGTAGAAAAACAAATTCTGCCCACTATGCGTGTGCGTTGGTGTTGTACTGAATATAAGGAAACAGCAGGCGCAGGCAAGGTTACGCTAATCGGCATCCGCAAGGCAGAGAGCACACGCCGAGCCAAGCGAAATGAGGTGGAAATAAACAACCGAAAGTTCAGTGGCGATCTTGATGGTCTCGACGAATACCGACAGGAGCAGAAAACTAAACGTGCTCGCCGTAAATCCAAAGAGCAAGGCGTGAACATCACAAACGCTGATGAAGAACAGACATTAGGTTGCATCCACGGCAAAGAGAGCCTACTGATCTCGCCCATCATCTATTGGAACGAGCAAGACGTATGGGAGTTTCTTAACGATGTAATGAAAGTTCCGCATTGCTCGCTCTACGGCGAGGGTTGGCATCGCATAGGCTGCATAGGCTGCCCAATGAGTTCGCGAAAACAGAAGATGCTCGAAAACGCTCGTTATCCACATGTAAAACGAAACTGGATTAAGGCGATTAAAGCCATCCGAAACGGGGGTATTCAAAAGAGAATATATCTGGTGGAACATCCGCAAGGACTGGATGCCTCTCAGAAATGTCAGAGGATTGCTCAGGACGCAGGCGGCTACATCAAGCACCCAGACCCAGGACACTGGCTGGGGGGAATACAAGGAGCAGCTATGCCAACATTCCGAATCTGTAAGCAGTGGATGCGGACATACGGCAACTGGGAGACAAAACACGGGAGTATGTCCCTCGCAGCACCAGAGTTTTCATCCAGCTCCTCTTCTGACCGCTTGACAGAGGAGCAAGAAAACGAAATAGCGGAAAACATCTACGACTGGTGGATTTCGGGCAAGTCATACAAACAATGGTATGCCGAGAAATTCCAACAGATGAAACTGGATTTTGGGGAATTTTAAAACAACATAAAACAATCACAATATGGCAAAGATTATTTATTTCGGGACAGAAGGCAACGGCAGGGCAGGTCACTACCCTATGGGTATCGACAAAGACCTTACCCACGAAGAATACAGAATATGGACTGAATGTGACAACGAGACGTGGATCAATAACATCTACAAGAATCCAGGTCGTCACTTGATAAAACATCACGGCGTTGTATATACCAACTATGCCGTGCCGTTCTCTGTTGACGATGAAAGAAGATATTCACATACCGAAGTATTTTGGGAGGGGTTACACTCAGAGGAGGAAATGATAGAACTCATAAAGAGCAACCAGTTCTTGAAACGACAATTTAAAATGTAAAAGACATGAACTATTCAATTAAATGCGGAAAGGAGGTCCACAATGGCTAAAGACTGGGTAGGAGGCTCGGCTGCTGTGTTCAAGACATTGGGAGCAAGCAACCATACGGATGCGGATAGGCAGCGGGAGGATTACTATGCCACTGAGCCGAAAGCGACGGAATGGCTGTGCAAACTGGAGCGGTTTGAGGGAAGGATTCTTGAGCCTTCGTGTGGCGAGGGTCACATGAGTCGGGTGTTGAAGGCAGCAGGGTATGAGGTGGTGAGCCGCGACCTTGTGGATAGGGGTTACGGCGAGGTGGCCGACTTCCTTGCAATAGACAACTTGGCGTGGAACGGAAACATCGTCACCAATCCGCCCTACAAATTCGCGCAGCAGTTTGTGGAGAAGGCTCTGAGCATCATCCCCGAAGGAAAGAAGGTGGCGATGTTCCTGAAACTGACTTTCCTTGAAGGCAAGGCTCGACGCGCTCTCTTCCGTTCTACTCCCCCCATTCGTGTTTGGGTAAGTTCGTCACGATTGAAATGTGCTCCCAACGGAGATTTCAATGCTATTGTTGGCAGCGCAGCGGCATACGCATGGTTCGTATGGGAGAAAGGATATAAAGGCGAGACAACTGTGAAATGGTTTAACTGATAGAATTACAAAACGACAAAGTATGATAGAACTGAATAAGATATATAATGAGGACTGCCTGGAAGGGATGAAACGGATTCCTGACGGGAGCGTGGATTGCATTGTGTGCGATTTGCCGTATGAAGTTCTGAACAAAGGCAATGAAAAAGTACGATGGGATAACATTATCCCGATGGAGCCTCTATTCAAGGAGTACTGGCGAATAGCGAAAACTAACGCTCCCATTATTCTCTTCGGTCAAGGAATGTTTACGGCACAGCTAATGATGGCAGAGCCAGACACATGGCGATATAATCTAATTTGGCAAAAAGACAGACCAACAGGCTTTCTTAATGCGAAGCGTATGCCTATGCGAAGCCATGAGGATATTGCTGTGTTCTACCGTGCGTTACCTACATACAATCCACAAATGAGACAGGGTTCCCCTCTCATTCACGAGGACATAAACAAGGAAAAGCAAGGGGTAATGCTTGTTATGGCAACTATAATATTGAGACCTACTCAAAAGAAGCAACAACCGAGAAATATCCTATATCTGTATTGTTCTTCGACAAAGAAAAGAATCTTGATATGCACCCCACCCAAAAACCTGTCGCTCTTATTCAGTATCTCATCCGTACCTACTCCAACGAGGGCGACACCATCTTGGACAACTGTATGGGCAGCGGCACCACCGCCATTGCTTGTATAAAAGAGAAGCGCAACTTCATCGGCTTCGAGCTCAACAAGGAGTATTACGACAAGGCTTGCAAGCGCATCAAACTGGAGATGGTGCAGCCTACTCTCTTCTGACAAACATAACCAACAACAACACAAAAACAACACATGAGTAACAACCGACACAAATACTTCAACAAGGTTCCGCCGTTCAAGCCGGACCCTGAACACTACACACGCAAGCAGCACTCGTGGAAAGCGAAGGAGGTCTACGAGACGGAGGATGATGCTTGGGAATATCTAAATCAGAACCCGAAGCTACGAGCGCAGGGCATGACGGCGTACCGGTGCAGGACATGCAACAAATACCACGTTGGGCATCGGAACAACAAATGAGCCATAAGTATTTTCAAACCACAGAAAACACAGAAATACTTGCCTAAAGAAAAATTCTGCGCCTTCTGCGTCTTCTGCAGTTAAAATAAATAATCAGGACAACAATGCAGCAAGCACATAACATTTACTTAACCAAATTCCAGCAGCAGTCGCTTTACATGGGAGCCAAGGACGAGCGAGTGATTGCTGCTCGCCGTGTGGGTAAGACCGACGGATTGGTGGCTCCCTATGTCTGGACGGCAAGCAACTCCATGCCTGGTATGCTGGGCGCATGGGTGGCAGTGTCGCGTCAACAGGGCTTCGGCAAGACCATCCCAAGCACGATGGCTGCCATGGAACGCATGTTCGGATTTACGCAGGGCATCCATTTCGGCTGGGGACGACCGCCAAAGCACGCTCGTGAGAGTATCTTCAAGCCCAAGAACTACGACAATTACATCTGGTTTGCCAATGGTGCCGGATGGGTTCTTATCTCTCTCTCACAGACTGCCTCTGCCAACTCCTACACGTTCTCGGCCATGGTGGGCGACGAAGCAAGGTTCTTCCCCTATAAGAAAGTGACCGACGAGTTGATGCCGGCTCTTTCTGGACAGACGCATCCGCTGGGCGACATCAACTTCTCCGACCACAACCCGATGTATAAAAGTACACGCTTTCTCTCGGATGCCTCGCTCACGGCCAAAGGGTCGTGGCTTGAAAAAGAGGAGGAGAAATTGGACTTACAAATCGAGGCAGGTCCGTTCAAAGGTAAGACCTACAGATGGGTGCAGGAGCAGTTGGAGGAATATGCTAATAAGGTGATACGCTACAATGACCTACTTTATAATGCAAAAAAGACCAGTCACTCGGTTCATGTAGTGTCGAAGGAGCTGCGCACGATTATCCGTGCCGTGGCTCTGAAGATGATGAAACATGAAGGGCAGTTCAAGATTATGCCCAACCACGGGCAACACGTTACAAAGGGCATGGTGGAAATGGCCGTCAACTATAAGCTCATTTCGCAGGACGATGCCGAACTGATTTACGATTACGAATACCTTATCACGCCGGAAGAGGATTTTGAGATGCAGATGTTCCTGCGCTCAAAGAAGTTCACTGAAGGTTATCTGCGTGAGCTGCGCCGAGTGGCTTTCTGCGTGCGTCGTGCGTCTTCGCTCGACAATGTGGACATTTTAGGTGAAGACTATATCCGCCAGATGAAGCGAGATCTTCCGCCCTACACTTTCGTCGTCTCAATTCTGAATAAAAAGATACAGAAGAGTAACGACGGCTTTTACTCCAACCTCGACATCGACCATGTTCACGGATATATCCCAGATGAGATAGATCCCTTGTTATCTGCTAAATTCACTACGCAAAAGGTGTCGGGCATCATCGGCGGACAAAAAGTTACGAGCGAGAGCTATCAACCCGACTTCAAGGAGTTGGGCGAGCGCAACGACTCGCGCCAGGACTCCGACTGTATCAACTCACTCCCCTTATATATAGCCCTCGACTACAACGCCAACATCAATACGTTGGTGGTGGGACAGAGGTACGAGCGTGACGGCATGGAATGTCTGAACGTCATCAAGAGCTTCTATGTGAAGAACGAGCGCAAGCTGCGTGAACTGATTGCTGACTTCTCTGACTATTATGCTCCCAAGCGAGCCATCAATCGCGACGTGACGTATTTCTATGATGCCACGGCCAAGCAGGGAGCCTCGTATGCTTCATCAGACGAGCGATTCTACATGACCGTGATTGCTGAACTGGAGAAGCGAGGTTGGAACGTGACGGCCATTGATATGGGCGCTCCCGAGAAGCACGAGGTGAAGCACAAAATCATCAACGATGGCTTGGCTCACCTCTCCTACCCTGCCATCCGCATTAACCAGGTGAACAACCCGGACCTTATCATCGCCATGCAGCTGTGCGAAGTGCAGATTTCATATAAGGGTTTCCATAAAGACAAGAGTCAGGAAAAGAAGCCCGAGAGCGAGGACACGCTACCCCTGCAGCAGCGTACCGATTTCACGGATGCCTTCGATATGCTGTACTTAGGCTGCAAGTTCTTCCTTTGCGGTGGCGGTTGGTTTGTGCTACCGAGTGGAAGGTGAAAAAAAGGCAGACGTTTCGCAACGGCTACGTTTTCCGTTCCCTTCACTAAGGGAGCTTTACTATATTAACCTAAAAATGAGATTTATTCAAAAGCATGAGTAAACATTTCGGGTCAGACCTTCTCCTTTTTTATGCCGAACGGAGTTCCGTCGGCAAAGGTATATTCACAAAAAGTAGAATGGAAAGTCCAACCCACGTGACCATTAATTGCAATCCCTTGGCCATGCTTGTCATCATCAATTGATGTCTTTTCATCAAAGTTACTCTACTACTTTCTTAAGGGAAAAATAATCAATTCTCCAAGCATCGTTTGCGTATTGATAAGGTTCTCCATTTTTCTTTATTTTCCGGATAAGAAAATGAACCTTGATTTTATTCTTGCCAAGCAATATAGCATCTTTTAGACGTTCTATGATAAAGATATTGCCATCTTTATCTTTCACCTTGTCACCTTCCTGAAAAGGTAACAATCTTAGAAAGTCGTTCATTATATCATTCTTCTTTTTGCAAAGCTCTAATATTTGTGAATCCACTATTTTTAAACAACCTTTTATATTCTGTAATTCGTTGTATAATTCTACTTCTACCATATTACTTATATTTAAATCCTTGCGGATGGTTAGTTACTAAAGCTCATCAAACTCTTTCTGAAATCTCTGTTTTGTTTCATTCAGAAGCTGCTTGAATTTATTTTCAAATTCCATATCATTCTGTGATAGTCCCCAAATAGCATCAGCAAGTTTATCACTTCTTGATGGTAAAGACATATTTAAGAGTTCATCTACTTTAGGGATTAAACTCTTGGCTAAGATATTTGCTCTTCTTAATTTTTCTATATTCATATTACTATCTATTTATATCCTTTATAGGATGGTTAGTTAATCTTCTACAATAAATAAATTCTCTGTACAAGTATCAATAGCTCTAATTGCTATCCAAATAGCTTGCTTCTGTTCATCGTCTGTAAGACTGCTCCTAATCTCACACAACTTTCTCTTTGCTTCTGTTGCTTCCATATTCTATTTATTTATGCGAAGGCAGTTTTTTAATTGATCTTGACTTAAATTTCCCTTATTAGGGATTAGAATATTTGCAGCCTTTAAACCCTTTATAAGAAGTTCCAACTCTTCTTTATCAATAAAGAACAATTTTCTTGCTATCTTCCCATCTTCGTAAGCACCAAGAAGAACTCTATCATCTTTAACTTCTATGTTTATAAAAGGATTGTTCTTTGATGTTATATCCAAACTATATTTACCCATACATGTACCTCTATTTTTTTTGCCCGAAGGCGGTTAAACAATCAAATCTATCAAATCAACAGATGATAATAGAAAAATGAGTGCACCTAATATAAAGAGAAAGACACCTATAGTAGCGAGCCATTTATCTTTAATCAAATACAATCCGAAAATAGCCATAAATAAACCCAAAAACATTAACATTATTAATGCTATCACAATACCTACACCTCCATTTCTGAATTAATACCAAGTCCAAAGAAAAGGTGCTGAAGTTGGTGGACGTATCGTAACTTTAGACGGAGATCATAAACTATAAAATAATTCGATTCGGGATATATTGCTATTGGTGCTGTCCCGAAAGTCAGTTCTTCATGTTCATCACTCCATACCCATCCGTTCTTTTCAAGGATGACAGACGTAAGATCCACAGGCTTTATATTCTCAACGCCCACACAACAATACACCAATTCTTCTTCGGGGCTAAACAAATCAAAGTGAATGCCATCCCTTGGTTCTTTGATTACCATGATTTTGTTGTTATACGTAATAATATCGCCGATAATATATTCTTGTTTCATACACTTTTATTTCTTAATCATGTTGAAATATGTTTATATTTGTTTATCTTTTTGTTCGTCAGCAAGTATTCTTTCCACATACCTTACTACTCTTTCATATTCCCTGCCCGAATTATCACTATCGGCATAGGCCTTCTTTATCAGTTCTTCGCCCGTACCGCGGAAACGCCCTACACTCCATTTGTTGTTAGAGCGTGTCCAGGTAAAGTACCGTCCGCTGCTCCAGAAGTTCTTGAAGACGATATAGTCTGCATTGTTACAGACCTTTGCATTCCAACAGACCTTTGCAACTCCAAAGACTCTTGCATTGCCATAAACCTCTGCAATTCCAAAGACCTCTGCATCACCATAGACCTTTGCATTGCCATAGACCTTTGCAACTCCAAAGACTCTTGCATTGCCATAAACCTCTGCAGTACCACGGACCTCTGCTTTGTCATAGACCAATGCGTCGCCGTAGATCCATACGCTGCCACAGACCCTTGCATTGCCACAGACTACTGCATCGCCATAAACCCACGCTTTGCCATAAATCCATGCGCTGCCATAAACCTTTGCCTCTCCAAAGACTCTTGCATCGCCATAAACCTTTGCAGTACCACGGACCTCTGCTTTGTCATAGACCAATGCGTCGCCGTAGATCCAT